>Ga0051980_10003149_pt1 | contig 12490 bp, 9 predicted proteins | sample CryGey13umfilter_2_FD_55014 | JGI IMG/M metagenome (GOLD analysis project Ga0051980, IMG submission 55014) | Groundwater microbial communities from aquifer in Utah, USA - Crystal Geyser 4/9/14 3 um filter | ecosystem: Environmental > Aquatic > Deep subsurface > Groundwater | place: USA: Utah...
GCGGTGCGGCGCATCGGGCTGCCGCAGACCGAACAGGTGGTGCGCCGGGCGCGGCTGGCCGCCGCAGGCGCGACGCTGGCGGCGCGGCTGGCGCTGGAGCATGGGATCGCCTGCAACGGCGCGGGCGGCTCGCACCACGCCGCGCGCGACCATGGCGCGGGTTATTGCGTGTTCAACGATGTCGCGGTGGCGGCGGCGACGCTGCTGGCCGAAGGGCTGGTCGCCCGCGTGCTGGTGATCGACGCCGACGTGCATCAGGGCGACGGCACGGCGCGCATCTTTGCGGGCGACCCGCGCGTGTTCACCTTCTCGATCCACAATGCGAAGAACTTTCCCGCCCGCAAGGCGCAGTCCGATCTGGATGTCGCGCTGGCGGACGGGCTGGAGGACGCCGATTATCTGGCGGCCTTTGCGCAGGGGATCGCGGCGGCGTTCGCCGCCTGCGCGCCCGATCTGGTGTTCTACAACGCGGGCGTGGACGTGCACCGCCGCGACCGGCTGGGGCGGCTGGGCTGAGCGACGACGGCCTGCGCGCCCGCGACCGCATGGCGCTTGAGGCCGCGCGCTCGCGCGGCCTGCCCGTGGTCGGCGTGCTGGGCGGCGGCTATGGCGACGATCCGTCGGAGGTGGCGGAGCGCCACGCGGTGCTGTTCGAGGAGGCGGCGCGGCTGGCGGCGTGAGGGCGGGGTGGCCAAAAACGCGCGGCCCCGGCCTGGCGTCAGGACGGCGCGGGATGGGGGATGAGGCCCCGGCGCGGTGGCCGGGGCGGCGACAGATGGGGCGCCCCGGCGCGGGGGCGGGGGCGGCGGGGTTTGGGCGCCCGTTACGCCTCGAACTCGATCAGCAGGTCCTTGGCGTCCACCTGCGCGCCTGCGGGGGTGACCACGCGCTTGATCACGCCGTCGCGGTCGGCGTGCAGCGCTGTCTCCATCTTCATCGCCTCGATGGTCAGCAGCATCGCGCCCTGCAGCACCTTCTGCCCCGCCTCGACCGACACCGAGGCGATCACGCCCGGCAGCGGCGCCGCCACATGGGCGGGGTTGCCCGGCTCGGCCTTGGGGTGGGCGGTGGCGCCCTGCGCCGCCAGCCGGTCGGGCGCGCGGATGGTGCGCGGCTGGCCGTTCAGCTCGAAGAAAACCTTGACCTCGCCCTCGTTGCTCTCGCCCACGGCGGACAGGCGGATCACCAGCGTCTTGCCCGCCTCCAGATCGACCGCCAGCTCCTCGCCCGGCTCCATGCCGTAGAAGAACGTGCGCGTCGGCAACTGGCGCACCGGGCCGAAGTCGCGGCGGCGGCCCATGTAGTCGAGATACACTTTTGGATACATCAGATAGCTGGCGAGATCCTCGTCGTCGATCGCCTTGCCTTCAAGCTCGGCGGAGATCTTCGCGCGCACCGACTCCAGATCGACCGGCGCCATCCCGGCGCCGGGCCGCACCGTCACCGGCGTCTCGCCCTTCAGCACCTTCTTCTGGATCGCGGCGGGCCATCCCCCCGGCGGCTGGCCCAGATCGCCGCGCATCATGCCGACCACCGACTCCGGGAACGCGATGTCCTTCGCGGGGTCTTCCACATCGGCGCGGCTGAGGCCCTGCGTCACCATCATCAGCGCCATGTCGCCGACGACCTTTGAGCTTGGCGTGACCTTGACGATGTCGCCGAACATCTGGTTGGCCTCGGCGTAGGCCTTGGCGACCTCGGGCCACTTGTCCTCCAGCCCGATGCTGCGCGCCTGCGCCTTGAGGTTGGTGAACTGGCCGCCNGGCATCTCGTGCAGATAGACCTCGGAGGCGGGCGCCTTCATGTCGGTCTCGAAGGCGACATACTGGTGGCGCGCCTGCTCCCAATAGTCGGAGATCGCGCGGATCGCGACGGGGTCCAGCCCGGTGTCGCGCGGCCCGGCCTTCAGCGCCTCGACGATCGAGCCAAGGCAGGGCTGCGAGGTGAGGCCGGAGAAGGCGTCCATCGCCGCGTCCGCCGCATCCACCCCGGCCTCCGCCGCCGCCAGCACCGAGGCCGCCGACAGGCCGGAGGTGTCGTGGGTGTGGAAGTGGATCGGGATCGCGATTTCGCCCTTCAGCGCCGTCACCAGCCTGCGCGCNGCNGCNGGGCGCAGCAGCCCGGCCATGTCCTTCAGCCCCAGCACATGCGCGCCTGCGGCCTCAAGCTCCTTCGCCATGCTCACATAGTAGTCGAGCGAATACTTGGCGCGGTCGGGGTCGTCGATGTCGCCGGTGTAGCAGATCGANGCTTCGAGGATCTTGCCGCTCTCCAGCACCGCGTCCATGGCGACGCGCATGTTCTCGACCCAGTTGAGGCTGTCGAACACCCGGAACACGTCCACGCCGGTCTCNGCNGCGCGCAGGGTGAAGGCGCGCACCACGTTGTCGGGATAGTTGGTGTAGCCGACGCCGTTCGAGGCGCGCAGCAGCATCTGGAGCAGCAGGTTGGGCATCCGGCGGCGCAGATCGCGCAGCCGCTGCCACGGGCATTCCTGCAGGAAGCGATACGCCACGTCGAAGGTGGCGCCGCCCCAGCACTCCATGCTGAACAGGCCGGGCAGNTTGCGCGCATAGGCGTCGGCGACGCGCATCATGTCGTAGCTGCGCATCCTNGTNGCCAGCAGCGACTGGTGGCCGTCGCGCATGGTGGTGTCGGTGATCAGCAGNCGCTTCTCGGCCAGCATCCAGTCGGCCACCGCCTTCGGTCCCTTNTCGGCCAGCAGGGTCGCCGCGCCGGCGGGCGGCGTCTCGACCAGCCATGCCGGGCTTTTCGGCGGTTTGGCGTGGGCGCTGGGCCGGGCGCGACCGGCGGTCTCGGGGTGGCCGTTCACGGTNACGTCGGCGATGTAGCGCAGGATCTTGGTGGCGCGGTCGCGGCGCAGCTTGAACTGGAACAGCTCCGGGTGGGTGTCGATGAAGCGCGTCGTATAGGTGGCGTCGCGGAAATCGGGGTGCGCGATCAGGTTCTCGACGAAGGCGAGGTTGGTGGCGACGCCGCGGATGCGGAACTCGCGCAGCGCGCGGTCGAGCCGCGCGATCGCCTCCTGCGCCGACGGCGCCCAGGCNGTGACCTTCTCCAGCAGAGAATCGTAGAACCGGGTGATCACCGCGCCGGAATAGGCGGTGCCGCCGTCGAGCCGGATGCCGAAGCCGGTGGCGCCGCGATAGGCGGTGATGCGGCCATAATCGGGGATGAAGTTGTTGAGCGGGTCCTCGGTGGTGATGCGGCACTGCACGGCGTGGCCGCTGAGGCGGATCTCGTGCTGCGGCGGCACGCCGGAATCGGCCACGTCGCCGATCACGGCGCCTTCGGCGATGCGGATCTGCGCCTTGACGATGTCGATGCCGGTGACCTCCTCGGTCACCGTGTGCTCGACCTGCACGCGCGGGTTGACCTCGATGAAGTAGAAGGCGCCGGTGTCGGCGTCCATCAGGAACTCGATGGTGCCCGCGCACTCGTAATTGGCGTGGCGCGCGATGCGCAGGCCGTATTCGCACAGCTCCGCGCGGCGCGCGGCGTCGAGATAGGGGGCGGGGGCGCGCTCCACCACCTTCTGGTTGCGCCGCTGCACGGTGCAGTCGCGCTCGAACAGATGCACCAGGTTGCCGTGCTTGTCGCCCAGCACCTGCACCTCCACATGGCGGGCGCGCTCGACCATCTTCTCCAGATAGCCTTCGCCGTTGCCGAAGGCGGCCTCGGCCTCGCGGCGGCCCTCGCGCACCTTGGTCTCAAGCTCGTCGGGGCCGTGGATCGGGCGCATCCCGCGCCCGCCGCCGCCCCACGACGCCTTGAGCATCAGCGGATAGCCGACTTCCTCCGCCATGCGGCGCACTTCGGCCATGTCGTCGCCCAGCACCTCGGTCGCGGGCACCACCGGCACCCCGGCCTCGATGGCGACCTTGCGGGCCGACGCCTTGTCGCCCAGCATCCGCATCGTCTCGGCGCGCGGGCCGATGAAGGCGATCCCGGCCTCGGCGCAGGCGTCCACGAAATCGGGGTTCTCCGACAGCAGGCCATAGCCGGGGTGGATCGCGTCGGCGCCGGCGTGCCGCGCGACGCGGATCACCTCGTCGATCGCCAGATAGGCCGCGACCGGCCCCAGCCCCTCGCCGACCTTGTAGGCCTCGTCCGCCTTGAAGCGGTGCAGCGCCAGCTTGTCCTCCTCGGCATAGATCGCCACGGTGCGCTTGCCGAGTTCGGTGGCGGCGCGCATGACGCGAATGGCGATCTCGCCCCGGTTGGCGATGAGGATTTTCTTGAAGCGCGTCATGCTCGGGGGTTCCTTGAGAGGGCCGATTCGACGCAAGCTATCGCGTCTCACGTTGCAGTGCAGCGTTATTTTATGTCGCGCGCGGCTTGGCAAACGAAATCGTCGGGAGAAACGTGATGGATCAGCGGATCATCGACCTCTACAACGACTACGTGCACTCGGCGATGAGCCGCCGGGCGTTTCTGGCGCGACTGGCGGTGCTGGCGGGCGGCGCGGCGGCGGCGGCGGCGCTGTTGCCGTTGCTGGAGGGCGGTGACGCGCAGGCGGCGGTGATCGACCCCGAGGACGGACGCATCGCGGGCGCGCGCGTCAGCTTTCCCGGCGCCTCCGGCCCGGTGAAGGCCTATGCGGCGCGGGCGGCGGCGGCGCAGGGGTTGCTTCCGGGGGTGGTGGTGATCCACGAGAATCGCGGGCTGACGCCGCATATCGAGGACATCGCCCGCCGTCTGGCGTTGGCGGGGTTTCACGCGCTGGCGGTCGATGCGCTGTCGCCGCTGGGCGGCACGCCCGCCGACCGCGACGCCGCGCGCGACATGATCGGCGCGCTCGATCCGGCGACCACGCTGGGCGACTACGCCGCCGCGCTCGACTGGCTGAAGGGGCAGGCCGGGGTCAACGGCAAGGCGGGCGCGGTGGGGTTCTGCTGGGGCGGCGCCATGGTCGGGCGGCTGGCGGTCAGCGCGCCGCAAATGGACGCGGGCGTGGTGTTCTACGGCGCGCAGCCGCCCGAGGCCGGGGTGGCGAAGATCACGGCGCCGCTGCTGCTGCACTACGCCGCGCTCGACGCGCGGATCACCGGCGGCGCGGCGGCGTTCGCGGCGGCGCTGGCGCGGGAGGACAAGACCTTCGCCATGCACGTCTATGACAACGTGAACCACGCCTTCAACAACGACGCCCGGCCCGCGCGCTTTGACGCCGGCGCGGCGGACCTCGCCATGGGGCGCACGGTGGCGTTTCTCCATGCCCATCTCGGATAGCAAGGCGCGGCGACGATGACATCGAGGCTGATCGACACGCTCACCGCGCCGCTGCGCGCGCCGTTCTGGCTCGCCGGGGTGCTGGGCGCGGAGAAGTCGTTTATCGCCAATCCGATCATCGGCAGCCCGTATCTCAACCGGCTGGGGCTGCACCGCGCCCGGGTGTCGCTGGCCGCCGCGATGGCGCGCCGCCGCCGCGCGGCGATGGCGGCGCGGCTCGACCCGGCGGACCGCGCGGCGTTCGACCGCGACGGCTTTGTGGCCAAGCCCGATTTCCTGGACCCGGAGGCGTTCGACGCGCTGCGCCGCGCGGCGTTCAGCGGCGCCCATCCGGCGCGCGAGATGCGCCAGGGCGCCACCGTGACGCGGATGACGCCGCTCTCCGATCCGCCGCTCGGCCCCGCGCGGGCGTTCGCCGCGCGCCGGGACGTGGGCGATCTGCTGGGCTATGCGGCGGGGCGGTCGGGCGCGCCGGTGATGTTTCTGCAAAGCGTGTTCGCCGACCCCGCGCGCGGCGGCGTCGATCCGCAGACCGCGCTGCACGCCGACACGTTTCACGCCACCGGCAAGCTGTGGCTGTTCCTGACCGACGTGGGTGAGGATGACGGGCCGTTCGTGTTCGTGCCCGGCTCGCACCGCCTGACGCCCCAGCGGCGGGCGTGGGAGTATGACCAGAGCCTCACCGCGCGCGACGACGCCCGCCGCCACCATGCGCTCGGCTCGTTCCGGATCGCGGAGCGGGAGCTTTCCGCGCTCGGCTACGGCGCGCCGCGCCGCATGACGGTCAGGGCCAACACGCTGATCGTCGCCGACACCTACGGTTTCCACCACCGCGCGCCCAGCAGCCACGCCACCACGCGGGTCGAGATCCACGGCTACCTGCGCCGCAATCCGTTCGTGCCGTGGAACGGCTTCGACCTCGCGGGCTTGCCCGGCATACGCGGCCGNCAGCTCGACCTCTATTTCGGCTGGCTCGACCTGCGCCGTCGGCGGCTCGGCGCCGACTCGATCTGGAAGGATCNTGGNCCCATGGCGGTGGACGCCGCGCCCGCGCGCTGAGCGGGCCGCCTGACGGCGATGCTCAGCCGCCGATCAGGAACACATGCACCGCCACCGGCCCGTGCGCGCCAAGCTGGAGCGTCTGGCCGATGTCGGCGGAGCGGCTGGGGCCGGTCACCATGTTGATCGTGCGCGGGTTCAGGCCGCGCNCGCGCCAGGCGGGCCACAGGTCGTCGAAGCCGCCCATCACGTCCTCGGCCCGCACCGCGATGAAGTGGGTCTCGCCAAGAAAGGTCAGCGTCACCGGGTTGTCGGGGCCGGAGGCGAGCACCAGCGTGCCGGTCTCGGCCATGGCGAATTCGGCGCGCGACACGGTGACCGGCTCCTCGATGCGGCCCGGGCCCTCGCTGCGCTCGATCCCGCCCCAGTCCAGCCCGCGAAACAGCGGGTCCGATCCGGTGCGGATCGCGGCGGGCAGGTTGCGCGCGCGCAGCTGGTCGGCCAGCGCGGCGGGCAGGGCGGCGGCGTCGGAAACCCGCGAGAGCGTCGCGCTGGCGGCGATCACCTTGGCCTCGAACTGGTCGAGCCGCGCGGGGCCCTGAGACGCGCCTTGTGCGGGCCTCGGCGCCGCGCCGCTTTCGCCGCGCATCCACGCCGCCGTCGCCGCCTCGCGCCCAGGCGCGGCGCCGTTGGCGCGGCGAATGCGGTCGAGGATCAGCTCACGCGCGCTCATCGGCCCCTCGCCTTGATCTGCTGCATGAAGGTGCCGCCTTGGGGCGCTGGAAAGTCACGCCATTTCGTCCAGCCGCCCGCCAGCGGCAGCGACGTGAACTTGCCGCGTTTGCGCCCGAACAGGCTCATGCCCGCCACCGCGATGCGGGTCGCCAGCCGATAGAGCGCNGGGCGTTCGGCGAACAGCGCCCAGCCCTTCAGCCCCCAGCGCACGGTTTTCGGGTAGAGATGCCGCTCGAACTCGCGCTCGCGCCAGTGGCGCATCATGCCCGGCAGCGGGATGCGCATCGGGCACACTTCCTCGCAGCGCCCGCAGAAGGTCGAGGCGTTGGGCAANTGCCCGCCTTCCTCGACGCCGATCAGCGACGGCGTCAGCACCGCGCCCATCGGTCCGGGATAGACCCAGCCATAGGCGTGGCCGCCGACCGCCTGATAGACCGGNCANTGGTTCATGCAGGCGCCGCAGCGGATGCAGCGCAGCATGTCCTGAAAATGCGTGCCGAGCATCCCGGTGCGGCCGTTGTCGAGCAGGATGACGTGGTATTCCTCCGGCCCGTCGGGATCCTCCGGGCGGCGCGGGCCGCTGCTGAAGGTGTTATAGACCGCCATCTCCTGTCCGGTGGCGGAGCGGGCGAGCACACGCAGCACGGTGGCGGCGTCGTCCAGCGTCGGCACGATCTTCTCCAGCGACGCCAGCACGATATGCACCTTCGGGATCGACTGGCTGAGGTCGCCGTTGCCCTCGTTGGTGACGATCACGCTCTGCCCGGTCTCCACGATCAGCATGTTGGCGCCGGTCACGCCCACCTGCGCGTCGAAATACTTGGCGCGCAGCACGGCGCGCGCCTCGGCGAGCATGGTGGCGAGGTCGCTGAGGTCGCGGTTGGGGTCGAGATGGGTGTGGGTCTCGCGAAACAGCTTGTCGATTTCGGGCACGGTCACATGGATCGCGGGGGCGATGATGTGGCTGGGGGTCTCGCCGCGCAACTGGATGATGTATTCGCCCAGATCGGTCTCGTGCGGCCTGATCCCGTTGGCCTCGAGATACTCGTTCAGACCGATCTCCTCGGAGATCATGGTCTTGCCCTTGTTGACCTGCTTGGTCTGCGCCTTGCGGCAGATGTCGAGCACTATCTCGCGCGCGTCCTGCGCCGTCTCGGCCCAGTGCACATGGCCGCCGTTCTCGACCACCTTTGCCTCGTATTGCGCGAGGTAGAGGTCGAGGTGGCTGAGCACATGGTTCTTCATGTCGCGCGCGGCGTCGCGCAGCGCGTCGAACTCGGGCAGCGCCGCGCGCGCGCTGGCGCGCTTGCCGACGAAGCCGGTGCCGGTCGAGCGCATCGCGTGCTGGATGTTGGCGTCGGCCATCGCCGCGGTGGCGTTGGCCTTGAACTGGCGGGTGGTGGGGGTGTGGATGCTCATCGCTGCGTCTCCGGCATGATCGCCGGGCCGTCGGCCATGCCCGCCAGAACCTCCACCACATGCCGCGCGGCGATCGGCTCGCCGTTGCGGCTCAGCTTGCCGGAGATGTTGAGCAGGCAGCCCAACTCGCCCGCCAGCACCACCGCCGCCCCGGTGGCGGCGATGTTGGCGGCCTTGTCGGTGACCATCTTGTTGGAGATGTCGGGATACTTGACGCAGAACGTGCCGCCGAAGCCGCAGCATACTTCGGTGTCCTTCATCTCGGTCAGCGTCAGCCCCTTCACGCTGGCCAGCAGCGCGCGCGGCTGGCCCTTGACGCCCATGTGGCGCAGGTTCGAGCAGCTGTCGTGGTAGGTGACCGTGGCGGGAAAGGCGGCGTCAACCGCCGTCACCTTCAGCACGTCGGTCAGAAACGAGACGATCTCATGCGTGCGCGCCGCCAGCGCCTCGGCCCGCGCGCGCCACACCGGCTCATCCTCGAACATCGCCGGATAGTCCTTGACGATGGTCCCGGCGCAGGAGCCGGAAGGGGCGACGACGTGATCATAGCCCTCGAACGCCTCGATCACCTGACGCGCGATGCGCCGCGCCGTCGCGCGGTCGCCGGAGTTGTAGGCAGGCTGTCCGCAGCAGGTCTGCGCCGTCGGCACGTCCACCGCGCAGCCGTTCTCCTCCAGCAGCTTGAGCGTCGCGAAGCCGACCGAGGGGCGGAACATGTCCACCAGGCAAGTGACGAACAGCGCGACGCGCAACGGGTCGCGCGTCGGGCTGGCGGGGGGCTGCGGCATGGGAACTCCCGTATGATCCGGTCGGAACACGGACGGTAGCCAACCCGCACTTCAGCCGCAACGCGCATCGTGTCGCGGCGCGTTCATTTTGGCGCAATCGCCGCGCTTCAAGTCCGCCGCTGTCGCGGCCGCGCTTCAAGTCCGCCGCTGTCGCGGCCGCGCTTCAAGTCCGCCGCCGTCGCGGCGGGCGCATCAGGCCGCGCGGGCGCGCAGCGGGCGCGGCGTCGCGTGCGACGCGCCGGTGGTCGCCCGCGCCAGCAGGGCGGCGCCGATGGCGTCGGGCGGCCCGCCCATGCAGAAGAGCGCGCCCTCGATGCGCTCGATCTCCGCGTCGGTCAGGTCTTCGAGCCGCACGTCCTGGGTCGTGTCTCTCGCCATCATCGGAACTCCGTCACCATCATACACCGCATATAGCGCGTATTGCCGCGTGAAGGGATAACGTGCGGCGGCGCGCTTTCTTCCCAATGCTGTGATGGTGCGCCTGAAACACAGGTATATGAAGTAATTTATCGCATTCTCACGCGGTGTTTCAGCCTTGAAACAGTATCGCGGTTAAATCGACGCCTTGTGCGATAGAACGTGTTGCTGCGTTCAACCGCTGCGGGCGCAAGGGTCGCTTTCGGCGGCTGCGCCGCGAATCGCGTCGCGCTCCTACCGGGCGGAACGCCCGCCGCGCAGGCGCGCGGTCACCGCCGGGGCCTCGCGCACCGCCTCGGCCACCAGCGCCGCCGCGCGGTCGATCTGGTCGAAGCTGTGCTCGGAACTGACGAAGAACCGCAGCCGCGCNCGCCGCTCCGGCACCGCCGGNTGCAGGATCGGCGGAGCGGAGACGCCTTTGGCCAGCGCCAGATCGGCGACGACCGCCGCCGTGGGCGAGTCGCCCAGCACCACCGGCGTCACCGCGAAGCCAAGGCTCAGCCCGGTGTCCAGCCCCTCGGCGCGCAGCCGCTCGCGCAGCCGGGCGCCGTTGGCGCGCAGCCGGGCCACGCGCTGCGGCTCGCGCCGCATCACGTCCAGCGCCGTCAGCGCCGCCGCCGCCAGCGGCGCCGCCAGCCCGACCGAGAACACGAACCCCGGCGCCTTCGCCTTGAGAAAGGTGATCAGCGCGGTTGAACCTGCGATATAGCCGCCGGTCGAGGCCAGCGTCTTGGACAGCGTGCCCATCCAGATCTCGACATTGCGCGGATCGACGCCCTGTTCCTCCGCCACGCCGCGCCCGGTGGCGCCCAGCACCCCCAGCGCGTGCGCCTCGTCCACCATCAGCCAGGCGTCGTGGGCGTTCTTGATCTCGATCAGGCGGCGCAGGTCGGGCATGTCGCCGTCCATGCTGTAGAGGCCTTCNACCACGATCAGCACGCGGGCGTGGCGCGCGCGCACGTCGTCGAGCCGCTGCTCCAGCCAGTCGAGGTCGTTGTGCGGAAAGCTCACNCGCGTCGCGCCCGACAGCAGCGCGCCCACCAGCGCCGAGTTGTGGATCAGTTCGTCATGCAGGATCAGGTCGTCCTTGCCCATCAGCGCGCTGATGGTGGTGACGTTGGTGGCGTGGCCCGACACCATCGCCACCGCGTCCTCGGCGTCATAGACATCGGCNAGCGCGCGCTCCAGCGCCGCGTGGAACGGCCGCTCGCCGCCGACCACGCGCGAGGCGGAGCACGAGATCCCGAACCGGTCGATGGCGTTCTTGGCGGCCTCGGCCACCTCGGGGCAGGCGTTCAAGCCCAGATAGTCGTAGGAACTGAAGTTGATCCGGGCGGCGCCCTCGATCATCGCCGTCGCGCCGCCGCGCCCGTCNCAGGTGCGAAAGAACGGCGAGGCCACGCCCAGCATCTGCCCCACCGCGCGCTGCACGGCGATCTCGCGGCTGCCCGGCAGCGTGGCGAAGTCGAAGGCGCGCGGCGCGGGCGGGTCGATGATCGNGGCCGCGCGCGCCGCGCCCGGCCTGCCGGCCTGCTTGCCGGACTGCTGGCGCACCTCGCGCGCCGCGCGCAGCGAGTCGACCAGAAGGGTTGCCGGATCGTGCGCCGAAATGTCCGAACTCATGACGCGGCCTCATCCATGGTTGCAGGGGCGCCGGCGCCGCCGTCAGGGTTCTGATCCGGGCGCTGATCCGGGCGCCGCTCCGGGCGCCGCTCCGCCAGCTTGTCCGCGATGGCCGCCCGCACGTCGGCGTCCACATGACGCGCGGCGAGCGCGTCAAGCGCGCTCTCCGCCGCCGCGCCGCCCTCAGCCGGATGCGCCGCCATCAGGTCCGCCGCCACGCGCGCGGCGATGGTGGTCAGCGTCGAGCCGTCGCTGATCGACAGGCCGGGCAGCACGGCGCCGTATTTCTCCTCCGCCGACAGCTTCAGCTCGACGCCCATCAGCGAGTCGAACCCCAGCTCGGTGAGCGGCCGGGCGGGATCGACCTCCTCGACCGGCTGGCGCAGGATGATCGCCGCCTCGGCGCGGAACACCGCCGTCAGCTTGCGCACCGCCGCAGGCTGGTCCAGCCCCGCGATCATCGCGGCGAGGCTGACCGAGCCTTCCGCCGCCTCAACGCCGGTCTGGCGGCGATCGACGCGCTGATAAAGCGGCGTGCGCAGCACCGCCAGATCGCCGACCAGCGCGCCCCAGCGCATCGGCGCGATCGCCAGCGCGGCGTCTTGCGGCCCGGCGCCCGCCAGCGCCAGCTCCAGCGCGTCGAGCGCGACGGCGCTGGACAGCACGCCCGCGCCGCGCCGCTCAAGCCGCTCGCGCGCCGCCGCGTCCTGCGCCAGCACGCCCGCGTCGCCGATCGGCCCGAACGCCGCCGCAAGCGCAGGCAGCCCCGCCGTGCGCCGCCCGGCGGCCACCGCCTCGACCGTCGCGTTCGCAGCCACATAGGCCGCCTGACCCGGATTGCCGAACTGCGCCGCGATCGAGGAGAACAGGATGAAGAAATCCAGATCGCGCCCGCGCGTCAGGCTGTCGAGCACCATGGCGCCGCGCAGCTTGGGGCGCAGCTGCGCCTCCACCTGATGGGCGTCGAGGTTCTCGATCAGCGCGTCCTTCAGCGTCATCGCCGCGTGGGCGACGCCGCGCAGGGGGGCGCCGTCGGCGTCGATGCGCGCCATCAGCGACGCCATCGCCGCAGGGTCGGCGGCGTCGCAGGCCGCGACCTCCACCCGCGCGCCCAGCGCCCGAATGCGCGCCACCCCTTCCGCATCGCAGGCGCCCGCGCGGCTGGTCAGCCACAGCCGCCGCGCGCCGCGCGCCGCCAGCCGCTCCGCCAGCCTCAGCCCGAAGCCGCGCGCGCCGCCGACCACCAAATAAGCCGCCCC
>Ga0051980_10003180_pt1 | contig 12413 bp, 7 predicted proteins | sample CryGey13umfilter_2_FD_55014 | JGI IMG/M metagenome (GOLD analysis project Ga0051980, IMG submission 55014) | Groundwater microbial communities from aquifer in Utah, USA - Crystal Geyser 4/9/14 3 um filter | ecosystem: Environmental > Aquatic > Deep subsurface > Groundwater | place: USA: Utah...
GTTGTTTCTTTATTCGGACCGACTGAAGACAAAATTATTGAAGATTGGTTTGGAGAAAATGCGGAAAAAGTCAAAAGAGATTATTATTCATTCTACAACGACAACCACGCAATGGCAAATCTTTATCCCGGGGTGAAAGAGCTGCTTCAATTTCTAAAAGAGAAAAATATTTTGCTTTCAATTTATACAGGGAAGGGAAGAGAAGCTTCTCTTCTCACTTTAAAGAAATTGGAGATTTATGATTGCTTCGATTTAATAATTACCGGAAGCGATGTGAAAGATCACAAACCTTCACCCGAAGGAATTGAAATATTTCTCGATAAATATTCTTTGGACAAAGAAAGAGTTTTAATGGTTGGTGATGCACCCGCTGATATTAAAGCGGCTCGTGCAGCGGGAGTTCAAGTTGCTTCTGCTGTGTGGGATAGTTATGCGCGTGAAGAAGTTTTAGAGATGGAGAGCAATTTTGTTTTTCATACGGTCGAAGAAATGAAAACTTTTTTTGAAAAGGAATTTTGATTTTTTCTCTTCATCGTAATCTTAATCAATATGGATTATGATTAAGATTACGATCAAGAAATTCATATCGTATTGTCAGTTAATTTTTTTTATCTTTTACTTTCAACTTTCAACTTTCAACTTTTTACTTGCTGCTCTAAGTTACATATTAAACGGGTAAACAAAACTGATTCGCGGTTCAATTTTCTTCTGGGGTTTATAACCGGTAATCTCATTATTGCTGTTTCTGGTTGGTGTAAATGTCCATTGATAAACCATAGAAACGATCATAAACGAATACGGTTTGTAACCAAGTTCAGCAAATAAAATTGAGCGGTCATTTAGTTTAAAAACATCGGCGCCGTCAACAAATATTTTATCATATCCGGCTCTTGCAATAAATGAAAACCCGCTTGGCGCTACATCTGCGGTTAAATGTAAAATTCCACCATCGTGGTTGTCCAGCTTCTGCAAACCTCCGATAACATTAAACGTACCTAAAACTGAAATTCCTAACTCACCGTAATAACCATTTTCTGCGGCATTCATATATTCAAGCGTTGTGGCTTTGCTCGAAACACTATCCGTATAGCGTTCAATTTCATAAAAAGAACTGAAATATGCCGGNATGTAGTGATCGTTATTCCAACGGCGTTCTAACTTTGCGGATGCGTTAAAAATTCCCAATCCGTTCAACCCTAAAATAATTCCTGAAGCAGCGCCACTGCCAAAATTCATAATTTTTACATAATCGAAATAAAGAGAAGCATTTGCCATGCTGAAATTAAAAAGAGGCAAACCTAAATCAAGTCCAGCAATTTTTACAGTTCCTTTATCTTTAGTAGTTACAAAATACTTAACTCCAGGTGGAGGAACAATTACAATTATTCCTGAATTCTTATTAAAATCTCCGGCAAAAGTAGCTCCGACCTCTAAATTGCCGATAATTGGTAGAGAAGCTGCCGATGTGTATTGAAGCGGTCGAACGTATCCGCGCATTCCTAAAACTCCGGCTTGAGCAAAATTACTGTAAATAGATTCGAATCCGAATTTGTTAAAATCAAGATCAACAACAGCTCCGATCGTGCGTGTATCAAAACTCGGACTGTTATTATACTGATACACGATGCTTCCATGTCCTAACGTATAAAAATCTAAAGCGCCAAGTTTAACATAAACCGGGTCTTTCTTCATTCCGTAACGGACATACCGAATGATGCTTAAGTAATCTGAAGTTTCATTAAAGTTTTCTTTGCGTAATTTCCCTTGAGAACTGAATTCTAAATTGAGATCTAATCCAACCCCAACTTTAGCAAAAGAGATTTCCGGTCTAAANCGGAAAGCATAAAAAGGTTGACCGTCAATCCACGTCATTCCTAATCCACCGGTTAAATCACCTTTATTTGGATTTGGGAATTGATTGAATTGAGAATAAGTATCACTAAAGAAAAAGAAAAGAACAAATAAAGTTAGGAGGATTATTTTCATGACGTTCTCGTAATTATTGTAAATGAATTGTACAAACTTAATAAATGAAAAAACAACATCCTTTTATTTAGTTATTACCAATTTCTTTGTTTCAACAAAATTTCCCGCTCGTAGCTGATACAAATAAACTCCGCTTGGTAGTGAGTTAGTTGTTAGTTGGGGGTTGTTAGTCGAATCAAAAACAATGGAATAATTTCCGGAAGGTTGTTCCTCATCTACTAATGTAGCAACCTCACTTCCCAAGACATCGAAAACTTTTAAAGTTACTGAACTGCCAACTGCCAACTGCCAACTGATTACTGTGGTTGGATTAAATGGATTTGGAAAGTTTTGTTCAAGTGAAAAATTAAATAACGGTTGCGGTTCTCTCTCGAGTTTTGTAATTGTTGAAATCTCTATGGAATCAGAATATTTAAATGCTCCGTCGTTATCTATCTGTTTTAAACGATAATGATAAATAGCTTGTTGCAGATCTGTTGAATCTTCATAATAATAACTTTTGGGCGAGTTACTGTTTCCGCTGCCAAAAACAAAACCAACTTTTTCCCAAGCGTTATTGCCTACTGCCTGTTGCCTATTGCCTCTCTCAACTTCAAATCCATAATTATTTACTTCGGTAGCAGTTCCCCAAAATAAAATTACTTTTCCATCGGCAAAATAACCTTGAAAATAAACAAGTTCGACCGGCAAAGTTCCATCCGGTTTTTGTGCTGCTAATTCTATAGAAAAAAGCAGAAGAAAAAGTATAGAGAATCTCATTTTACGATCGCAAGTTTTTGTGTAATTGATTCTGATTTTCCGTTTTTCTTTACGATCACTTTATACAGATATACACCGTTTGCAAGTTGATCTCCATCTTGATCTTTCGTATCCCAAAAAATGTGATTGAAATCCATGCTAAGTTCTGCAGATGATCTTTTTATTTCTTTTACCAAACGTCCGGCAACAGTATAAATTCTGATAGCAAGTTCATCAGGAAGTTGAGGAAGCTTAAAAGTAAAGTAGGTATTGTCTTTAACCGGATTCGGATAATTATAACAGTTCATAATTGCAAGCTGATCGGAGACTGCAAACACACGCTCAAAGCCCGGTTGGTTATCTAATTTGCCATAAACATTATTTCCGAATATTTTAAATTGATGTTCACCGCTGCTTAATTGCGGAATAAAATTGAACGATAATGTTCTGTTAGCGGAATCATTTTTAATATTTAACTGATCGAACGGAATTTTCTGATTATCAAGCAGCAAAGAAAGAGACGAAGTATCACNCACCGNAAACCAGGTTGGATATTTCAAATCAACTTTTATNTTGGGACTAGTGGAAACAAAATCGCCGTTCATAATTTCAGCATTATCAAAAGTAACACTGACAGTTGAAGCAGNAACCGAAACTATATTCGTATCCGGTTTAGTATAAAATGGAATAGTGAATTCGTTATTGTCCTTATACAATTCTCGCACATGATTCTCCGGATCAATTTTAATTTTGAATCCCATATTTCCCTTGCCATCGGTAGCGTTCGTCATATAATTGAGTGTGAACAATTTTCTCTGCATTGAATCGAGTGAAGCGACAACAGTATCAAGCAACAACCGTGAAGAATTATCTTCCTTCATTACATCAACCAACACATGAAAACTATCCGCCGGAGATTCACCAACATTGTAAACATAAAAGTTCAGATCAAGGCTATCTCCTTGGAGAAGTGTATCACGAGAGATGGAAACTACTTGATAGTTGGTGGCAAGCTCGGGAGGAGAAGTGAATGTCACACCCAATGCTTTTAATGCTGGAGATTGTTTTTGATCATTTGCATAAAGTTTTGCCATAAGCTTTATGTCGGGATAAACTGAAGCATCAATTGATGATAACAATGAAATTGAATCTGCTAAAACTAATTCGTTTAAAGTGTCCACTTGAGAATCATTCTTAATTCCTAATGGAAAAAATTTAAGTGATGTTCCACTCGGGACATCATAATTAGCAAATAGCTCTTTCCAGTTTACAGAGTTTTTTATTTGTGCAAAAATTATGCTTCCGGAATCAGTAGTAGCTTCTTTCGAAATACTAATAAAAGCTTGACCTTCATATAGTTTCTTGTATGCCTCTGGGACTGATCCCTTTGGAGCTCCTTTTTTACCAATCATGCACCATGATTCTCGATATCGGACACTATCAATATAATAACTTCCTAAAGTCGCAATAGATTGTCGAACAGGCGTTCCTCCCGAATAACCTATCACAGATTGAGCCCCGTCATCACAAATAGTTAATGCGATGACCGTCCCGGTGGATAAACTGTCAATATAGTTTTTTAACGCAACCCCGGATGTTGAAGATGGATAAACAAAATATTTGTATGAATATGGTTTTAATGTAATTGTATCAATTAAAGCTGTTGCTATTCCCCAGAAGAAAGTGTTTGGCAGAATTTCGCTTTTATTATAAAGAATGGATGCAAATTTACCTTCATTAGAACCGGCAGATGTTACCTCTAACGAGTTAATTGTTTGGGTAAGTTCCCAATTTTTAGTAGAAGAATTAAAATCAACATTCTTTATTTCAAATGAATTCAATAAGAAAGTGCTGTCTGCATACCAGTCATACTTGTTCAAGACATTATTGAATGAAAATGTTTCAGACCATTCTGCGTTTGGATAATCAATTTTAGATCTCCAATAATAGCGTTGGTTTTCCAACAAGCCTAAAATGGGAACTTCTGTACTCAGAGTATCTATCGTCTTAGAGAAATCAATCGCATTACTAAAATCACTTTTGGCTGATAATGATAAAATGATGTTTGTAAAGTTATGATTTTGAAATTTTATAGGATTAAGTAATCTAACTTTCGATCGTGCTGAATTATAATATTTATCTTTTTCCAGAATTTTTAGTGAACTAGAAAAAACATTGAAATTATATTGAATAGAATTGTCGGTTTCATTTAACTCATCAATTTTGTTATCCTTGTCCAATGAAATTTTAATCGAATGACTTCCCGCTTTATTTTTTATTGGGATATTAAGAGTTATTTCCTTTCCATAGTTTGGGGACTCGATTATAAAGCTGTTGGAAAAAGTTAACGACTCGCCACTATAATCTTCAAATGAAATGTTTAGAGAATCGTTTGGAACTCTACCAAAATTATGAACGGTAAATGTAACTTTTAGTGAATCCATAGAATCGTTAGGGTTTGCTTCATTTAACTTTATCGAATACTGAGGGATTAAAAAATTTGGCTTTGGAGGAATTTTTAAAGAAATAATTGGGTCGCCAAAAAGTAAATTACAATATGTGAAGACAAGATTTACATCATTGATTCCGTAATCCATCAATTGTTTAACCTTGGCTAAGTAATGCGCTTTCCCTACACTTACGATTGTGTCTTTTGTAAAAAATTGATTAAATAATATTGGAAATCTTAGTGAAGTTGATAAATAACCAAAGCTTGAATTTCCCAAATAATTAATCGCTTGCCCATTTGTATTTTGACAAACAAATGTCTCACCAAAAGCATCTACATCGGGTTCAGCAAACTTACCGGTAGAGCATCCAAAGTCTGAAATTAATGGGTACCTATCTGAATATCTGTTCATTAGATCTTCGACTTTGGTAATCCCATTATCCCAGGTTTGCGTACCGCTATGACCAACATAAGAAATTATTATTGATCCCTCAGCCACGGAGTTACTTATTTCTTCTTGACTGTATGGTCCAAAATTAGTAACCGGATTACTTGTTTTATAAAAATGTTTTCCAACACCACCGATTGGTTTAACAGAAACATAATTATTAAAGATATCATCATTTACAGATTTAATTTGAGCCAACTCGGAAGGTTTTGTAGGATCCCCGCCACTGAAAAAGAGATAAGTTTTGTTCCATTCATCGAAAGGCTTATTTAAATAATTTTGATGTTTTGTTTGATAATGGTTCAGTTGTGCATCGGTTGTTGCTGGAATTCTGCCAACATACATTTGTGGAATACTAATATTAACGGTATCCCACATGGTAAACCAAGAATCACTAACGGGATTTCCGAATGAAGGTACTAAATTCTTTTTGCGAATTGCCGGAGCCGGTGTGTAAATGTTCTTATAGTCATAATTTGCATCTCCGATCAATGTAAGATATGATGGTTTTGGTGCTGGCCAATTATTTGATGCATAAGAAAGAAAATCTTTTATTGCTTCCGCTGATGGAAAACCAAAAGCAAATTCGTCATAAATATCATCCACAAAAGCAAGTTCAGTTCGCATATCGTAATTTGAGCCGATAAAGTTTTTATATGCATTAGCCGAATTGAACAAAACTTTATTGGAAACAATTATATAATCGGCACCACTTAAAGAATTTCTCAAATTTAAAAATGTTTTCTTCGTTCTAAACTCAGGTTTTTTCACGGAAGAAGCACCAATGAGCAAATATTTATCTCCACCATTAACCGAATCTGAGAAGGTCAAAGTTTTCTGATTCGTTCCCGAAAGATTAAAATTTTCTATTTTTTCTACTGAAGAGTTTAATTTATAAAGAAGTAGATTCTCCGAAGATGAGACAATGTTGATAATTTTAATAATCTTTACCCCTGATGTAACTGTATCTGGAACTAGTATCATAATTGAATCATTTAGGGCAGAATTATAGCAATAATATTCGATATCAATCCAATCAATTAAAGATTGGTGAAACGAAGCTTGTGTCGCCATTCCAAAAACTCTTATTGTATTGGTTCCTTCTTTTAACTGGTTTGATGAAAATTCCGAATTCAAATTAACTGTCTTCTTAAAATCGTACGTAATGGAGTCTTGAACAGATGTTGAGTTTATTGAAACACCATTTTTATGTGCTGAAGTTTGGATATCCGATGCGTTGCTAATCAACCGGACATAAGTTTTTAATGCTGTATTAGGAACAATGTTTTTTGCGGAAAATGAAATAGATTGTGAACCTGAAGACCCCAATGTTAACCAAGTCCAGACTTTGTTTTCCTGCCAGTTTGGAATTTGAACTCGCGGCTCAACAGCATCATAATACCAAAGACGAACATCACTTTCTGAATGTATTTTAACTAACGAAGCTGAAATTGTGTCAGCAGATTGATAAATATTTCCCTGTTTTAGTTTCACACGTTTCCCGTCTAGTCCATCCCAACTTAACCAAAGAAATGTAGTATCGTTATACCTGTCCATAAAATTTAAATAATCAACCCCTGTTGGTACTATTTGGCGATAGTTTTGTGCTCCATAATTCTTTTCGCACCAAAACTCAATATAATCAGTCGAATCAAACGACATGTCACTCTCACCAAAAACAAAAAGAGGAAGCTCTTTCCCTTTCTTAAATATTTTAAATGTTTTGGGATTAATGAATGAAGGGCTTAAACCATAATTTACCAAATCGTTGTAAGTTATTCTGAAAAGACCATCAGTTGAAATTGCGAGTTTTATATATTCTTTGGTATAGTCAATCCAAGTTCCAGAAGAATCCAGCGTTGGTTTATAAATCTTTTTTAACCGAAATTCTTGAGCTTGGTCATAATTTAGAATTACTGATTTTAGCTCTTTATCAAAATCCCCTAACGGTTGATTAGATTTTTCAAAGGCGTGTGTATTGGTGATCTGAATATTCAAGGATGTCTTTGCTAATTCAGATAATTCTTTCTTTTTCCAGTTAAATTGTTGTGTGTTTATTTTGATTACAGCACAATAATAATCGCGCAGCCATATATATCCTACAACCTCAACTTCGGTTGAGGGATAAAAATCAGACGTAAATAGAGAAGAAGTTAATTTTGTTTCATTATAGCTTAAAATAGAATCGCCCAACAATGAAAGAGAAGGGTTTACTGAAATTTCGGAATTAGAATAAATATCCTTTTTACTCTCAGAAAGGATTGCTAAAACCTTGCTTTCCGGTGGAATTGCAATAAAAAATGTTTTTGAAGAAAGTACTGGTGATCCGGGTTTGCTTTCATCAATATTCAAAGAAGTGTTTTTCGGTTTATTCTCTTCTGCCACAAAATCAATTTCTACTTTAATTTTGTTTACCGAATTTGAAGAAAATGTCTTTATGGTTTGAGTTTTGCCTAAAAAGGTAACAAGAAGAAAAACAATAAGTAATTCAACTTTGAATTTATTAGTAACTAGCATAAAATTCTTAATATTTTGTTGTTCGTAACTTATCAAAAAAACGTGAAAGAAAAGGTGATAAAAAATCGATAGTGAGATTTACTAATCCAAAATCAATTGGAACTCGAAACCTAGCATTACTTTAACATGCAAAATTCGCGATATTTATAAAACATAAAAGCCTATTTGAACCAAGCCTTATTTACTTACCTTTTGTTGATACCAATAGCTTTTAATTTTTACATTAATAACTCTATATATAAAAACAGGAATCCCAATGAGATATCTTTTCCAAAGACGACTAGGTTCATTTATTAGACGTACTAACCATTCGAATCCCAAAATCCTTAATACTTTAGCCCCTCTCTTTTTTGTCCCAGAAAACACCTTAATTCCATCTCCAACGGCTATAATTACATGTGTATTTATTTTTTTTTTATTGTAAATCATCCACTCCTCTTGTTTTGGGGAGCCAAGACCAACTATCAGAATATCAGGCTTTACCTCATTGATTCTATTTATCAACTCCGTATTATTAAAGTTAAAACCATTCTGGTAACCCTTAATAATTAATTCCGAATGAACGTTCTGAATTAAGTTTAGGGTTTGATCAGTGTCACCCAAAAAGAAAAGTGACCAGTGATTAGTTATTGAGGATCTAATAAGTTCCTGATAAAAATCAGAACCAGTAATTCTCGTTTTAAATCCGTTTTTGCCATACATAAATTTGGAAGCAAGAAATACTCCAATTCCATCAGGGTGAAGTATGTCAACCTTAGCAATTAAATCTCGATACTTATTACAAGTATAGGCAACATTAACAGTATTTACATTTGCTCCTGTAAATGTTTTTTGCGTTTTTTGACTTAAAGCATTAGTTATTTCCCCTATTAGAAGAAGATAACCACACCTATTAATTTCCAAATTTAGAACCTCTATTGTATTGCTGTTCATTGTATAAATTCTTCATAAAATTGGATAGTTTGTTGCATGGACGTCAAGCTCGTCACTTTCATATAAAAATTATTTGCCATCGATTTGGCAACGCTTTTGTTGTCAAGAAAAAAAATAATTTTCTTCCGTAAATCATGTGAATCTCCCGGATTGACCAACAAGCCATCAACCCCGTCTTTAATAAATTCGGCGATTCCCCCTGTCCTACCACCAATAAAAGGCGTTTTTGAAAGACCAGATTCAAGCATTACGAATGGGAATGGATCGATGCGAGAGGGTAAAACAATTATATCAGCTACGGCATAATAAATAGCTATATCCTTTGTTGGATTAATGCAAAAAATCGATGTATTATTGTTTACGATTTCCACAAATTCCATCGGCAGATCAAATTCACCAACGAGAAAAATCTTTACTGTTTTTCTTGATTTTATTAATTGACAAAAAGCATGGATCAAAACATCACACCCTTTTATTAGATTAATTCGTCCAACAAACAATAAAATACTATCCTCTTTAGTGATATGGTGCTTTAGCAAAAAAGCTTCTTTTTGTTCTTGATTAACATCAGCGAACGGTTCTATGTAATTATAAATTACAACAATTCGGTCTGGATCAATTTTATAATTATCAATAAGATTTTCTTTTACCGCATTACTAACAGCAATAATCTTTTTAGACTTAAAGCTTAATGGCTTCAAATTCGCGAGGAGGCTGTGAACCGTTGAAACTGTTTTTATCGGAAGAATCTTTGAAACTAAGTAAGCAACCAATTCTGGATAACGATGATGAGTATGAATTACATTAATATTATTCTGTTTACAAAACTTATAAATAAACAAAACATCCTTCATTAATTTATAAACGCTGCGGCTCCCACGGCTAAAATCGACGATTGTCGCTTGTATACCCAGCTTTGTCAATCTTTCTAATGAATCCCCCTTATTAGTTATAAAAAATATGTTGTAGATTTTATTTTTATTTAGCTCTTTCAAGAGTAAATAAACATGCTTACTTACTCCGCATGAGTAATTGAAATCTGGGGAGATATGAAGTAGATTCATAACTTTTAACCTTCAAGCAGTTGAATAGACCTAGTATAAACCTCATCAACTTCTATATTGCTAATACAGTAAGGGGCTTTGTATTTGCAGACCCAAGAACACCCAAAGCAATCCATTTGAGAAAAGAGAAACTTATTTTTTGAGTTTTGTTTGTATGGAAAGAATATCCCGTTTTTCCCCCCTCCAATAATTGCAAGTGTTGTTTTGTTTAATTGCAATGCTAAATGTGATAAACCAGAATCAAGACCAATGAATAATTTGCACTTGAACATTAGATCTATTAGTTCGTTGTAATTCAAATCGATATATTTTTTTACATTTTTATTTCCATCAATAATAAAATCCAAGACACGTTCTTGGGTTTTCGTCCCAACTACAACAACTTTAGTGTTAACAGAAAGTCTCTTAATCAATTTTTGGAAATTAAATTTATCCCAATTCCTAAATTCATCTGACGAAGATGGGGCTATTAAAATATAGTTTTCTAACTCACTAAAACTGATTTTCGCATAATTTCTTTGTAAATAACAGAACTCTTTTGAATCACCTCCAAAATATTTGTTCAATTCACACATTATAAAGTAAATATTCTTAGAAGCAGAGTTTACGAAATGCGAATAAAATTTATTGTAAATATTACATATTGATCTTGATTGATAAAGTGAATATGATTTTAATCCAATCGTTTTATTTGCGAAACTTAATATTGTCAATTCATCATTTAAACTCCCTCTTTCCGGTGAAATATTTACCACTGTGTCAAATTTTAATGAAACGAGTTCTTTTAGAACCTCAATTCGATAAAGTAAATTATGCTTGTATTTTTTTTTATTATATACTATAATTTCATAATTAAGATTAAATATTGCCAATAAAGGAAAATATTCTTCACTAACCAGAATATATTTTTTTTTATAGTTTTTATTAACTTGAAATGAATACCAGAAATCAATACACAAAATTAAATCCCCCATTTTTTCAGAATTGATGAATAGAATTGATTCTGAGATTTTATTTGTTTTTGGTTGTAAGGATTTCTTCAAAAGCCAGAATACTAATAAGTTTATGTAGCATTTCATTTGAAGTAATAATTCCTTACTCATTGCTTCAAATAGTAGTAATAATTTGTTTTTTCTTTTCAATCCCATCACTTATCTTATTGGAAAGAGTTTCGTAGGTTTGAATGTAACTCCTTTTATGTAAAGAATAATTAACTTAGTAAAAAGCTTCAGCTTTGATTCATTGTTAATTAATTCCCTTTGCGAATAAATTCTTATCACAAAACCTAAACCACTAAAATATCCTCTTAAAATTGAGTTATGAGTAATCCTATTTCTTAGCAATGCAACATATACCATATTCCTCACTCCATAAATAAATCTTGTACTATCAATTTTTAAAGTAGAATATGGATTAGGGTTGTTCTCATTATTAAAATGGCAAGCTTTACTATTTATTACAATAAATCCCTTGAAGTTTCTTAAAATAATTCTAAGGGTAAATTCCGCATCATCTCCCCAAATGAAGAAATCTTTGCTTGGGTACCCAACTTTTGAGATAACTTTTCTTGGCAAAAGTAATGAACCAAAACTAGCACTAATAATTGGAATTGGTTTATTATTTAGCACAGATGTTAACAAATCATAAGAGTTTCCTAATTCCGGAATATTTGCATAAGCTAAATTTTTATCTTTGTAATAAATTGTACTAGAAAGAAATCCAATCGAATCAAGATCAAATTCCTCTGTATTAATTAATTCCTCTAACGCAAATTTGTCGACAACAACATCGCAGTCTAAACACCAGATCCAATCATAACCTTTCTCATATGCTGTTTTAATCCCAGTATACTGTCCACCTGCACTACCGCTATTTTCTTGGGTTATTACAGTTAAATCTTTTTGTACGTTTAACCATTCTAATGTTCCGTCTGTACTTGAATTATTGACTACAATTATTTCGTCGAGCTTTCTTGTTTGATTTCTGATCGCATCAACACATTCTTTTAATAATTCGAGGCGATTATACGTAACAACAACAGCCGCTATTTTAAAGTTGTCTTTATTCATAACATCTCTTTTGATGTTTTTTTTCGGTTACTTCCATCTTTTCACAATCCTTTTTCAATTCTTCAATTTTTTTCATAAACTCCGGCAATTTATAACGGAAGTTTTATCTTGGCTTTATCTTGCACTTATCTTGTACTTAACTTGGCTTTTAAATAGTATCAGCTTTTGATTTTAAGAAATAAAGACAATTCGCCACCACTTGATCCATA
>Ga0051980_10003192_pt1 | contig 12379 bp, 15 predicted proteins | sample CryGey13umfilter_2_FD_55014 | JGI IMG/M metagenome (GOLD analysis project Ga0051980, IMG submission 55014) | Groundwater microbial communities from aquifer in Utah, USA - Crystal Geyser 4/9/14 3 um filter | ecosystem: Environmental > Aquatic > Deep subsurface > Groundwater | place: USA: Utah...
AAGAAGAAAAGGAATTTCAGGATAGAGTGGTCCACATCGGTCGTGTCACCAAGGTTGTTAAAGGCGGAAAGAATTTTAGCTTTAACGCTTTGGTGGTGATAGGCGATGAAAAAGGCAAGGTCGGGTATGCACTCGGCAAGGCCCTTGAGGTGCCCGCTGCTATCCGGAAAGGTGTACAGAAGGCAAAGAAGGAAATGGTAGATGTGGCATTCAAAGGTCACACCATTCCCTATGAAGTGTGGGGCCGTTTTGGCGCCGCCAAGGTAATGCTGCGGCCTGCAAAACCCGGTACCGGTGTTATTGCGGGGGCGGCAGTTCGTGCCATTGTGGAAACTGCGGGGATTCGGGACATCGTGACCAAATGTTACGGTTCCACCAATCCTCATAATGTGGTCAAGGCGACTTTTGATGCGCTACTGCAGCTTGAAAATCCGGAAAGGATTCTGGAGAAGCGGTTTGGTCGGGACAGGGATGAGGTTCAGAAATGAGCGCAGCAAAGAAAAAACAGAAAACCCTTACCATTCAGCAGGTGAAGAGCGGAATCGGGCGGCCTGAGAAGCACAAGAAAGTTCTTAAGAGCCTTGGATTCACACGGTTAAATCAGGTTCGCGAGCTAGCGGATGCTCCGCAGATCAGGGGTCAGATCGGAAAAATTCCGCATCTGGTAGTAATCCTGGGCGAAGAAGATGCCAAGTAGTGGGGTGAAAGTATGAAAATGAATGAATTGATGCCGAACGAAGGCGCCACAAAGACGCGGAAACGGGTCGGGCGGGGTCCAGGCTCCGGATTAGGGAAGACCGCCGGCCGTGGCCACAAGGGACAGAAGTCCCGTTCCGGCTATTCAAGGCGCTTCGGTTTTGAAGGCGGCCAGATGCCGTTGGTGCGGCGCGTGCCGAAACGGGGATTCAAAAATCCTTTTGCGAAAGAATATGTCCCTATCAACCTCTCTATGCTGAAGGTGTTCGCTGATCAGGAGGTGATAGCAATAGAGGACCTGATTCGCAAAGGTTTAGTAAAGAACATCAAAGACGGAGTGAAAATCCTGGGTTATGGGGAAGTTGAACGCGCAGTGACTGTGAAAGCCCATAAATTCAGTAAGTCTGCACGAGAGAAAATCGAGAAAGCAGGGGGCACCTGCGAGGTACTTGAGCTGTGAAAGACCTATTCCGCAACATATGGAAAATTGAAGAACTGCGAAAAAGGCTCCTCTTCACTTTTTTCATGCTGTTTGTCTATCGTATCGGGGCTCACGTTACCATCCCCGCGATTAATCTGACAGCATTGCTGGGTTGGTTTGACTCTCAGAAAAGTTCTGTGCTGGGGTTTCTGGATATGTTTTCCGGGGGGGCGTTCCGAAACGCATCTATCTTTGCCCTGGGAATCATGCCCTACATTACCGCATCCATTCTCCTTGAATTGCTGACGGTGATGGTCCCCTATCTGGAAAGGTTGAAAAAGGAAGGGGAACAGGGACGGAAAAAAATCACCCAGTACACCCGTTATCTGACGCTTGTGTTCGCATTTCTCCAGGCGTTTGGTATTGGTAAACTGCTGGAATCCCTTCAGAGCCCGTCCGGAGCCCATATTGTAACCAATCCCGGTTTCGGATTTCAGGCACTGACCATTCTGACAATGGTTACCGGTACTGTGGTAATTATGTGGATTGGTGAACAGATTACAGAGCGGGGTATCGGGAACGGAATTTCTCTGATCATTTTCTGGGGCATCATTGTCGGGTTACCGAAAGCGATTGTGTCCCTGATCATTGATTTGAATAACGGAGATATGTCGCTACTTGTATTAATTGCGCTTCTGGCTCTGATGCTCGCTGTAACGGCGGCAGTTGTGTTTTTTGAAAGTGGTCAGCGCCGGGTCCCGACCCACTACGCGCGCCGGGTTCAGGGCATGCAGGGCGGCGCGGGTCAGAGCAGTTATCTGCCGTTGAAGGTAAACGTTTCCGGGGTTATCCCCATCATCTTTGCCCAGGCACTTGTCATGTTCCCTCAGACGTTGGCTCAGATGTTTCAGTCTGCCAAGGTGAACAAGATTCTGTCCTATTTCGGGTATGGAATGCCGATGTATATATTGATTTACATCGTTGCAATTGTGTTTTTTACCTTTTTCTATACATCAATTATTTTCAACCCTGTTGATACGGCGGACAACCTGAAAAAATACGGAGCGTTTGTTCCCGGCGTCCGACCCGGGAAGGCCACTGCGGAATATCTGGATGTGATTTTAACCCGGTTAACATTCTGGGGTGGAATTTACCTTTGTGTCGTTTCCATCATTCCGATGATATTGATGAGTGGAATCCATCTGGAAGCCACTCCGTTTATCGGTAAATACCTGGAAAAAATCATACCGGAGTTCATTACAAATGGTATGGGTCTGCAGTTTTACTTTGGCGGCACCTCACTGCTCATCGTAGTGGGTGTGGCAATGGAGTTTGTCTCCCAGGTTGAATCTCACCTCTTGATGCGTCACTATGACGGCATCATGAAGAAAGGAAGAGTGAGGGGACGCAGATGAATCGCGCTAAGGTTGTTTTTCTTGGGGCACCGGGTACCGGAAAGGGTACTCAGGCAAAAAAGTTAAGTGCGAAATTTGGCTTGCCCCATGTTTCAACCGGTGATATACTGCGTGATGCTGTCAAAAAGGGGACTGAGCAGGGTTTGAAGGCGAAAGCCGTCATGGACCGTGGCGATCTGGTCCCCGATGAAGTTATACTGGGAATCGTAGAAAACCGGCTTGTTAAACCCGACTGCGCAAAAGGGTTTCTGTTGGACGGTTTCCCCCGTACGTTGGTCCAGGCCGAGGCCTTTGACAAGTGGGATTCGGTCAATTGCGCAATTCAGATTGATGTGCCGGATGATGTGCTGGTAAAAAGACTGGTGCTGCGAAGGACCTGTCCGTTGTGCGCAGCCATGTATCATCTGGAATATCAACCTCCCAGGTCACAGGGCGTGTGCGACAAATGTGGCACAGCCCTTGTGCAGCGGGAAGATGACAGGGAAGATGTGGTAAAGAGCCGCTTTCAGGTTTATATGGAAAAAACAGAGCCCCTGATCGGCTATTACCGGCAAAAGGATGTGCTCCACAATGTGAATGGAAATCGGGATGTTGAAACCGTGTTTTCGGAAATTGTTCAGATTGTGGAAGCAGTGGGTGAGATGAATGACGAAGGATAGTGACAAACTTGAAGTAAAAGCAGTGGTTATCGAACGACTGCCCAACGCGATGTTTCGTGTGGAACTTGAGGGAAATAATTATCAGCTGCTGGCGCACATTTCAGGAAAGATGAGGAAGTATTTTATCAGAATCCTGCCCGGGGATAAGGTCATGGTGGAAATTTCACCTTACGATCTTACACGCGGGCGCATTGTTTATCGTTTTAAGTAAGTGGGGTGAACCATGAAAGCAAGACCGTCTGTTAAAAAGATTTGCAGAGACTGCAAGATCATTCGGAGAAAAGGTGTTGTCCGTGTGATTTGCAAGAATGGCAAGCACAAGCAGAGACAGGGATAATGGAGGTTCCAATTGGTTAGAATCGCTGGTATAGACCTGCCGGACAATAAGCGGGCCGAGATTGCATTGACCTATATTTTTGGAATCGGTCGAAGCCATTCCAACATGATTCTGGATGAAGCTGGTGTGGACAAGAGCCAGCGGATGAAGGATCTGACAATGGACGAGGTTTCTACTATTTCAAAGATTATTCAGGACAAGTATGTCGTGGAAGGGGACTTGCGGAAGCAGGTTCAAATGGATGTGAAGCGCTTGATGGAAATTAACTGCTATCGAGGTATCCGCCACAAACGTAGACTCCCCTGCCGTGGGCAACGCACACATACGAATGCTCGGACAGTTCGCGGTAAGCGTTCGGTTGTCGTAGGCAAGAAGAGAAAAAAGTAGGGGACTGAAAAATGGCAAAAAGAAAAGCAACTAAATCAACAAAGCGCAAGGTTAAAATCCAGGTGCCTCATGGTCTGGCTAGTATCCAGTGCACATTTAACAACACACTGGTGACCATTAGTGACCCGAAGGGCAATGTACTGTGCTGGTCTTCAACCGGCCGGAACAAGTTTAAGGGTTCAAGGAAAAACACACCGTACGCGGCCCAGATTACTGCAACGGAAGCTGCCACTGAGGCGCTTGACTACGGTATGTCGAGTATTGATGTTCGAGTAAAAGGCCCGGGTGTCGGACGAGAATCTGCAATTCGGGCGCTGCAGGCTGTCGGTCTGTCAGTCAAGTCAATTAAAGACGTGACACCGATCCCACACAATGGGTGTCGGCCACCGAAACGCAGAAGAGTCTGACAGATGTTGAGGAGGAATTAACGTGGCAAGATATACAAATGCAGCTTGCAGGCTGTGTAGAAGAGAAGGCATGAAGCTGTACCTGAAGGGGGAGCGCTGCTTCAAGGATAAATGCGCGATGGAGCGTCGGCCGTTCCCCCCTGGCCAGCATGGACAGCGGTCTCGTCCGCCTATCGGCTATGCAGCCCAGCTTCGCGAAAAAGAAAAGGTAAAAAGAATCTACGGTGTATTGGAACGGCAGTTTCGGAAATACTACGAAATCGCCTCCCGGAAGAAAGGTGTTACGGGCGAAATCCTGCTGGGAATGTTGGAAAGACGGCTGGATAACGTTGTGTATCGCCTTGGCTTTGCGTCTTCCAGGCGTCAGGCCCGCCAATTGGTAAACCACGGGCACATTGTTGTGGATAACCGTAAGGTAGATATTGCTTCTTTTCAGGTAAAGGAAGGTCAGGAAATTCAGGTTCGGGAAAAGAGCCGCAAGAACCCTTTCATTGAAGAATCAGTGAAAACGGCAAAGGGCCGTGGATTGCCGGAATGGTTGGAACTGAATCCCGAGGAATTCAAGGGTGTGGTAAAAGCAATGCCGAAACGCAGTGACATTGCCATGGATATTCAGGAACAGCTGATTATCGAACTTTACTCGAAATAAGTTGAGGTGACTGATGGAATTTTTGAAAGGCTTTCAAATGCCAAAACGGGTTGTTCCCGTGAAAGAGGGCACATCGGATTTCTACGGGAAATTTGAAGCTCAGCCCTTTGAACGCGGGTTCGGAACCACAATTGGCCATGCTCTGCGGCGTGCACTGCTTTCTTCTGTTGAAGGTGCAGCCATCACCGCGGTCAAAATTGCCGGCGTTCCTCATGAATTCATGACCATTCCCGGGGTGTCAGAAGATGTTACAGACATTCTTTTAAACCTGAAACAGATACCGATTCGGATGGCTGGTTATGAGCCCCGGACAATGCATCTCTCTGTCAAGGGGGAGAAGGTTGTGACATCCGGCGATATTATCACCGATGCAAATATTGAGATACTGGACAACGATATACTCATCGCTACACTGGACAAGAATGCAACACTGGAAATGGAAATCCTGGTGAAGAAGAACCGGGGCTATGTGCCAGCGGAATTGAACCAGGACGAGGTCGGAGTAGAATACATCATCATGGACTCCTCTCATTCTCCGGTACGGAAGGTTAATTATGAGATCCTCCCCGCCCGTGTGGGTATGCGAACCGACTACGACAAGCTCGTACTTGAAGTGTGGACCAATGGGGCGATTTCTCCTGAGGATGCTCTCGCTTACACGGCAAAATTGATTAAGGACCAACTGACCTTGTTCATCAATTTTCATGAAGATGAAGTGGAATTGAAGCATACGGAAATGCAAGTAGAAAACAGCACCCTCGCCGAAAAACTGAATACCACTATCGAAGAGCTTGAATTGACAGTTCGTGCTCACAACTGTCTGCGGAACGCAGAAATTCGGACCATCGGTGACCTTGTAGACAAAACGGAACCGGAAGTGCTGAAAATCAAGAACTTTGGAAAGATTACGTTGACTGAGCTGAAGAAGGTTCTCGAGGAAATGGGCCTGACGTTCGGGATGGACGTTAAGTCGATCCTGGGCAACTAAGACAGAAGGGGAATCGAAATGAGACACAGAAAGAAATATAGCAAGCTGGGGCTCACGACCAATCAGCGTAAAGCGCTACTGAAGGGCCTGACGATTTCGCTCCTGGAGCACGGCGCAATTGTGACAACAAAGGCAAGGGCTAAACAGCTTCGTGCGTACGCCGAACGAATCATCTCAAAGGTGAAGAAAGAGGATGAAGCCCATGCCCGTCGCCTGGTGTTCAGAAAGCTCCAGAGCAAGCTGGCAGTAAAGAAGCTCTTTGATGAGTATAAAGAGGTATTTGCGGATCGCCCCGGCGGTTACACGCGGATTCATCTTTTGGGAAACCGGGCAGGTGATGCAGCGGAAATGGCGCGTATCTCATTGATTCTGGGCTCATCTGCTAAAGTAGAAGAGGAAGCCGAAAAGAAGCAGACAGCGGAAGCGAAAGCAGAAAAACCTGTCAAAAAGGCAAAGACGGCAAAAAAGGCTGAATCAAAACCAGTGAAGGTTGAAGCATCTGAAGAAGTTGAAGCGGAGGCCAAGCCAGCCGAAGACAAGCCGAAGGATGAAAAACCGGCGACTGAGGCCAAGGCAGTAGAAAGCAAGGCGAAGCCTGAAAAGCCAGCAAAAAAGAAGGTCACAAAGACGGAAACCAAGCCGGCTGAGAATGACCAGAAGGCGGAGTAAAGCCAACAACCGGCCGCAACGGGGTTTCCTGTCGCGGCCGGTTTTGTTTCTGGAGGTGAAATGAAAAGTCATGTATTGAATCTATTGATATTTGCTTCCTGCATTTCCGTCTTTTTTGCAGTGCTTTATCAGGACACGAAACGCGATCGGGTCCGGCATTTCCTGAAGTGGTTCACANTCCTGGTCGGGAGCGCATTTGTGCTGGGTTGGATTATGTATGAGTTCCCGAGAAACCCCTATTTTTGATCGTAACTTCGCAGTACTGACGGTCGCATATTGCGGCTTTCTATTCTTTCTCTCTGCACAATCCAGTCTTCCCCTACCTCAATATTTTTCATGGCAGGATCTGATAGAGCATGCCGCTGCTTATTTTGTGCTGGGAATCCTGGCTCGAAAGGCGTTCCCGGAGGTCCCTGGATGGGTCATCATCTTATTTGTAGCCCTCTATGGGGGTTCGGACGAGATTCATCAGTATTTTGTTCCGGGCAGAACTTGTGACATTCTAGATTTTGCCGCAGATGTAACTGGTGGTACAATAGCAGTGATCATTCATCGTCAATTACTTTTGAGACGACTTGCACGAACCGCTAACAAAAGGGGTGTCCCTTGAAAATAGTGAAAGTCCATACATTGGATCATCACACCTGCCGAATATGGAAAAATGGTTTTTTTGATCATCACGCTTATCTGCTGCAAAATGAGTACTCTGATGGTTCCCTGTCTCATCCCTATCGAAATGAATTTTTTGATCGAACGGGTCTGGATTGTGTAGCCATTCTTCCCTACCGTAATACAAATGAGCATCTGGAAATTGGAATCTTGAAGGCATTTCGCCCTGCTGTGTATTTCCGTTCACAAAAGGAACTTCCCGTTCCGGAAAGGGTCTACACATGGATTTATGAGGCGGTGGCAGGGTCTCTGGAACATGGCGACAGTGGTGAAACAGGTTTGCGCAAGCGTGCGGCTCTGGAACTGGCGGAAGAAGCCGGTTTTCTTGNAAATCCCGATGATCTGGTTTCGCTGGGCGGCAGTTTTTTCCCTTCCCATGGACAATCCACCGAAAAAATTCATCTTTTTGCCGTGGATGTCAGTAACGCTGAGAGTGTAGACGCCGCCGGTGACGGCAGTGTAAATGAGAAATTGAACGTCATTGAGTTCTTTGAGATCAACAAGGTTTTGTCCATGTGCCGGCGTGGACAGATTGAAGACCCTAAGATTGAAATAGGGGCAACCCGGCTGAAAAATGGCCTTTGATCGTCATCGGTACCGGGAAATCAGAGTTCTCGGAACGGGCGGATTTTCAACGGTTTACCTAGTGGAAGACCAATACACCGGACAAAGCATTGCGCTGAAAGTTATTAAATCCATCAAATTGAATCGAAAGAACATCATCCGTCTGCAGGATGAATTTCTTCTCCTGCATTCCCTGAAACACCAGAATCTGGTTCGAGTTTACGATATTGGCTTCCAACCGGAGTCACAGTCTGTCTACTACACGATGGAATATTGCAGGCGAACCAACCTCATGTCCTTTCTAATGGAAGCGACGGAAAGACGGATGGTGGATGCCATGGTTCAGATATTGAGAGCGTTGAATTTCATCCATTCCCACGACATCATCCACTTTGATATCAAACCCGAAAACTTCGGAATCATTGAGCAGGATGGGAAGTTTGTAATAAAACTGCTGGATTTCGGATTGTTTATGCCCAAATCACAAATCAAGACGTCTTCAGTACGGGGAACTTTACAGTACATGGCACCGGAATTGTTTTCCAAGGCCCCCCGTGATCACAGATTGGATCTTTATTCTCTCGGTGTTGTTTATCTTAAGATTCTATTGGCTCGAAATCATGTTAAGCAGAATTCCAAATATGTAGATTTTGAAAAACTGGACGAACAGCAACTGGAATCAATCCAGGAGCAGTCTCTATTGTCAGTTGTATCACGGCTGGTAAAGCGGAACCCGGATGATCGGTATCGAAATGCGTACCACATACTGGAGGACATTCGTACCCTATACAGACGAGATGATGAACTGGTCCCCAAGGAAGATGCCGCCCGCATGTTTTTTGAGCCCAGATTCGTTGGCCGAAACAATGAGCTTAACTACTTGAAAGTGCTCTTTGTATCTTCCAATATCCAGACCTTTCAGACCTCCTTCGTACTGATCCGGGGTGAATCTGGAATTGGGAAAACCCGCCTGATGCAGGAAGTCAGAATCTATGCTCAATTAACAGGATACAAGGTCAGAGAAGCATGGTGTACTACCACCGGGGATAATTTCGGAGTTGCCCGGCAGCTATTCAGTCAGCTTATGCCAACCTATGATGAATCAGTGGGCGAGCGCTACGGAGATGATTTTGCCCGGATGTTCCAGGCGCTGGTGTATGACAAGACGGCGGACATCACGAAATTGCCGGTAGAGCAGGGCATGGATGAAACCGTAGTGTCCGGATATTTCTATCAACTGGTAAATCTCTTCGAAGACCTGATAGAGGATGACCCGGTGCGGGAACCGGTGTTCTACGTTCACGACATTCATCTAATGGACGAAATGTCCCTTCAGTTCCTGAAACCCTTTGTTCAGAAAACAAGTCGAGTGCTTTGGTTTATTTCTGTTAGTTCTGACGTGGATCTGCCCCGCTATGTGGAGAAATTCATTGAGGAGTTGGAAGAAGCGGAGCACGTGGAAACGGTTTTTCTGCGGGCACTTTCCAGGCAGGATGTGGTGGAATTGCTTCGAGCTACGTTCCCCAACGGCGTTCTGACCACGGCATTCGAAGACTTTATCTTTGAACAAAGCGGCGGAAATCCCCTGCTGATATCCGAATTGCTGAAATCCATGATTTCAATCGGTGATCTCAGGGTTGTCAATGGTGTCTGGAAAGCCGCAACTGAGCCGTCTGAAAACCTTGCCTTGATATCTCTTCTGGAAAACGTACTGCAATTCCGGGTGTTATCACTTTCCCCTGAAGAAAGGGATGTGATGACGTCACTTGCGTTGATTCAGGAGCCCACCTCGTTCCGGTTTTTGAGAAAGCTGTACAGTCATGTGCCCGAAATAGAATCCGTCGTCGCCGGATTGGTAGAAAACCGGATGCTCAATGAATTCAACAGCCGCTACATGGTTTCCCACGGGAGATTACGTCAGACCGTGCTTCGATTCATGGATCCGGAAAATTTACCGGAGATACATCTGAAATTGGCGGAAACCAATGATGAACTTCAGGAGTTCAGATTTGAAGATACAGCCCGTTTCTATGTTCTGGCCAACAAACGGGATAAGGCATTGGAATTCTATGATCGCGCTTACCGTTCCTACCGAAACCTGTTTCGGAATGAAAAAGTGTTGGAAATTGCCGAAACACTTTACCAGCTGACAGATAGCATGGAAAATAAGCGGCAATATCTGGAGGAAGCAATTCGGACTTGTCTCTATGCCGGGGATACACGAAAAGCGGAAACATATATTGCTACCTACCGGGACAAGTTTATGTCCACCTTTGAGCACGAAGTGCGGTACAACTATTTCCGTGTGGACTGGTTCAATCGACAAGGTAAGGTCAAGGCAGCCAGGGAGTGGTTGCTGGATTTTTTCCTCGAAAACCGGGAAGCTCTGGAAGCCGGGCCCCATCTGGGCCGCCTGTATCTATCCCTTGGCCAATTATTTGTGAAGGAAGGGGATATGGACGGGGCGGAACTTTACCTGAACCTCGCTTCCGGGTTTATCCATGAAGAAGGGGCGGATGATGTCATGCTGGGGAATTTGAACCAGTTGATGGCGACTACCATGATTGTGAGGGGAAATCTCGATGCCGCAAGAGAGCATCTGGAAATCGTGAACCGGACATACAGCAAAGCTGCTTTCCTGCCGGGGCTCTCAGCCATGCACAACAACCTCGGTAAAGTGGCGATGAAAGAAGGGAATTGGGAAGGAGCCCGGAAAGCATTTGAAACTGCAGTTCAGATTCAGAACAAAGTGGGAAACTACTTCCAACTCGTACTTTCGTTTGGCTATATGTCCCGCAGTTGGCGTAAACAAGGGCGATATGGGGAAGCGTGGCAATCCCTGGAAAGGGGAATCAAGTATCTGGATCTGATCCGGGACAGCTGGGGAAAAATCTTCTTTCACACCGAAAAGTCCGCGTTTCTCATCGAAATGGGAGAACTTATTGAAGCGGAAAATACCCTTATGGTGGCGGAGATCCTGGCATCGGAATCCGAATTCAAGCGGGAACAGGTTCACATTGATCTGCAGAACGCGAGAATTATGCTGTTCAAGGGGCAATTGCAACAGGGCTACCACCTGGCCAAATCTACCGAAGAAGGATACCGAACTGTTGGCGGCGTGGACGACCAGTTGTCAGCAAGGTTGCTTCGCGTGTCTTTTCTTGTGAAAGGTAAAAAATGGGATCGGTCCCGTGAATTACTCGATGAAGCTTTGCCCATTCTTAAAAAAGTGAGAGATCCATCTCTCAAATCCGCCTTCCACAGAACCATGGGTATCGTTCTGCACAATTTGGAGGGAAATGCTGAAAACGCTGTATATCAGTTGAACGAAGCGGTCCAGATCAGTTCGGAATCCGGATTGATTCTCGAAGAACTGCTTTCTTCCTCTGCACTGATTCGGGCAATTCCCACCGGGACTCACCAGGGGATGGCCAACAACCGAAAAAGGGCGATCCCGGAACTGATGAATGAGCTGGCCCAGGTAGTTCCCAAGCGGTACTGGCGTCAGTTCCAGCTCCGAGAGGACATATATGGAATAGTGAAACGTTATGGGAGGTCCTAAATGAAAGGTTTTTTTGGATTATTGTCACTGGTCGCGGCTCTGGCCATCATTGGCTGGCTGGCTATGAACGGATTTAAGGATTTCAGCGGAGACAAAGGGAAAAATCTCATGGGTGCGAAACAGCGCACTGAGCGGGTGGCTGTGAAAGCCAACCTGTCCATTCTCAACTCCTTTGTAAACCAATACCGTTCCATGTACCCCGGTGAACCGGTAACCATGGACGCCCTTAAGGCGGCCGGTATAAAGTTGCCGGAATGCCCACCCGGAGGTCGGTTCGAATTGGAAGACGGACGAATTGTTTACAAAGGCCCGGAGGGCCAGTAGGGACAAGTAGGAACAAGGTTGAGGTTGCGTAAAGAGTGGAATTGGCAGTTCCCGGTCTTGTTTTCTGTTCTGACGCCTACGCCCACTCGCAACGCCCGCGGAGAAGACGGGGAGGAAGAGAATGACGAGACGAATCCTGATAATCGAAGATGAACCGGGTGTTGCGGAAACGCTGTTGTATGCGTTAAAGACGGAGAGGTTTCAACCCGTATGGTGTGAAACCGGATCCGAAGGGTTGAAGGCACTGGAAAAACAGGAGATCGATCTCGTTATTCTGGATATTGGGCTTCCGGACGGGAATGGTTTTGAGTTCTTCCGGGAAATTCGAAACAAATTCAGTGTGCCGGTAATATTTCTGACAGCAAGATCGGAGGAAGTCGATCGGGTACTGGGACTTGAACTGGGCGGCGACGACTACGTAACCAAGCCCTTCAGTCCGAGAGAGGTGACGGCCCGGGTCAAGGCAGTGCTAAGGCGGGCCAGTGGCGACCAGGACGTACCGAAATCCCCACCCCCCGGCTTTCAAGTTGATGAATCCCGCAAGCAGATTAGGTTTTTCGGAACCCCACTCGAACTGTCCCGCTACGAGTACCGTATTTTATGCGCGCTGATACGGCGTCCCGGGATGGTAT
>Ga0051980_10003216_pt1 | contig 12337 bp, 10 predicted proteins | sample CryGey13umfilter_2_FD_55014 | JGI IMG/M metagenome (GOLD analysis project Ga0051980, IMG submission 55014) | Groundwater microbial communities from aquifer in Utah, USA - Crystal Geyser 4/9/14 3 um filter | ecosystem: Environmental > Aquatic > Deep subsurface > Groundwater | place: USA: Utah...
CTTCTTTTTGAGATATTTGCTCTTCAATGAGGGCAGAACCGTTAATTGAAATTTTATCAATGATAGCGTCTTTATCAACATAGAATCTCTGATATGATTTATAGGTTCCTTTTGGCCAAGAGTTAGATTTTGCATTATTATCAAATGTAATTTCTCTCATATGAACTGCTTTTTCTCGATTAATTATTACTTTATGAACAATTGATCTGTTTAGATAATAATTGGCTTTATTAATTCCAATATTAGCCTCAACCTGAGAAAGAACATCAACTTTACAATCTACCAAGCTAAGCTGAGTAGGGCAGTTAGGTTTAGTCAGACCTCCGGTCCACCCCAAACTATGCAAAACAAGCTGATCGCTTTTTTCAGTTACAGAGATTGATATTTGATTGTCCCTTATCGAATTCTCTAGAGAAGAGAGCAGAGTGGGTACCTTATCTCTATTTAAATTAACAATTTTTTCAATTAATTTTTCCAATACAGCAACCGAGTAGTCTGTTGAATCTGGAGAGTCGATTAACACAACCTCGGAATGAAACTCCATTCTCTCCAAGAGATTTTTGTAAGTTATAACTTCATTATATTCTGGTAAATCAACTGGCCCAATGACTTTAAGAATGTCTCTGGTCGAGAAGAGATTTAAGGCAATGACGCCATCAACATCTGCGCCAAGACTTTTGTTTATAAACCATCCGATTTGAGTGCTTGTTGTTGGAAAATCTGGATTCCAGTTACTATCTCTCAAATACCACTTTTCTTCACCCAAATAATTAGTGATGTCAGATGGGGGAATTATTGATCCTGAAAGCTTGGAATCAAGTTCGTAAACGCTATAGACGTCGTGAGAGACCAGAATTCCTTGATCAAAACTTAATAGTGCAACCGCTTGAATAAATCCACCAGTTGGTCTAAGTTCTTGGTTGTTCTGTAATATGACAACATATGTTTTTTTAGACGTTTCCCCAGTGAGGGAAGCCATAATTGGCTGAAGTTGTTGCTGAATGGCTATTTCGCTCCTAATCTCTTTAAGTTTATTTTCATAATTTGTAATAATAACGTCTCGATTCTCTGAATTTACATCAAAGTCAATTAAGTTGAAACTCGCTTGTATTCCCGAAAGTTTTTCGTATGCTAATTGGGCTTTGTCGTCCAAAATTTGGGTCAGTTCACTAGTTTTGTTGCTATCTCCAGCAACAACCTGCAAAAACAGGTTTTTAGACGCCTCATCTACTTCTAAGAGCATCTGTGGAATCGATTGAAGGTCTTCGCTTATCCCAACCATAGACGCCACGTCTGATATTAAATTTGTTTCAATAATTGATCCATATCCATTGGCCTGTAGGCCCACAAAGCTCGTTATTCTTTTAAGACCCTCGTCTTCAATAAAAACCGTATTTTGATCAACTATTCCTCTAGAAACAAAGGCTATTAATTCTTTTCTTAAAACTGATTGAGAAATATAAAAAATTAAGGCTANAAAAATTATTCCAATTGCTGCGCCAGCAGCTCCAATTCCACCAATAAAGAAAATCTTTTTTCTCCCAGATCTCTTTGTAATTTTTTTAGTATTTTTTGCAATTTTTCTAATTCTATCAACTTTTGTTTCTGTTCTTGTCGTATGAAATATTCTTTGTATCTCATTGTCCACGTCTATTTTTGGAGGCGCAGGGGTTTTATTAGAAACAGGGGTCTTGCTAGAAGCAGGTGTTTCGCTAAAAGCGAACGTTCTCTCGGGGTTCGATATTCTCTCAAGATTCGACACTCCCGCTATTATTGACGCTCTCGCGGGCGTTGAAACTAATATTTTTTCTTCAGTTTTTAGCCCAATTAAAGCCTCATTCTTTAAACTTTCATCTGGCTTCTCAATAGAATCCAACTTTTCAAGTTCTAGAGGATGATTAAGGCTTTTAACAATCCTCGCAACCATAATTTTTAAATCGGAATGAATGACTTTTTCCTTAACAGAGAAGGGGATTAGACTATTTGTCTTTACAAGATCATTGATAATCTCTAAATTGACATTGTGATACGAATCATAAAGTTTTTTGAGAAGATTAATTACCAAGCTAGAGTCGGTGTTTTCCCCCCTGATAAGAATACTATTTTGCTTACCAGGTTTAAAGATATATTCTTTTAGACTATCCGTAAAAAGTCCCGAGTCAATAATAGCTAAAGTTATATTTGGGTTAACAATTATTCCTTTTTGAATATTTTGGACAACAAACTCCAAACTAGTACCAAGCTCGTTCTTCGAAATTACATCTTGACCAAAAATAAAACTTGCCTTAGGTAGGTGATAATTACAATCAACAATAAACTGAGTTTGTTTTTGAGATCTTTCTTTCCACCCGCCAAGCAAGTCACTGCTACAATCATTTAAATTTGAAACAAGATTTGCGACTATAACAACTGGAACTTTTATTTCTCTAACAATGCTCAAAATCCCTAAATAGTTATCAGATATATCCTCATTATTTTCGTGCAACCAAATTNCTTTGTAGGCGTTATTAAAAATACTAAAATTTATTTTTCCCTCAAGAATTTCTTCTATATCTGCAACAATAACTCGCAAGTTTTGATCTTGCAACATTTTTATAATTTGAGATCGAAGAATCGTATTATTACCAATCAGGACAATGGAAGGATCCTCAGCTAGTAAGTGAGTTTNTAATTGTGACATTCAGTCAATTGTAGAAAATTAAGGAGTCTTATTAAAGAGGAGTTTATAAAAAAGCAAATTTATTTATGATTGGCAAGCATCCAATGCCTGGTTTACCAAAGCATCTGCTTCTGAGTTTTTTTCTCTTTTGATGTGAAAAAAATTAACATTTACGTCAATACCTTCTAAAATTTTCCAAGCATCGTTGGCAAACTTACTCATTCTAGCGTCTTTAATTTTCCAGTTTTTATTAATTTGCTCAACAACTAACTTGGAATCTAAATAAATTTCTACCTTTTCTATGTCCGTGAGATTTCCAGACAACCATTCTAAAGCCTTTAGAAGAGCTTTGTATTCCGCCTCATTATTGGTCGCCGTTCCTATAAAACCAGAATGTTCATAAACAACTTTGGCTTTTTTAGTATCATCGAAAGAAGTTTCCGCAAGAACCTTAAAAACCACAACTCCAATTGCAGCATTTCCTGGATTTCCTCTTGAGCCACCGTCAGTAAGGATTCTTAAAATTCCCATATTTAAAACTTGCCTATTTCTTCAAATTCTTTAAGCGAATAACTAGTTTTCTGTTTCTACCAACGCCTTCGGATACGCTTTCTAATGATGAAAAATCTTTGTCCTCTGCGAGGGCAGAGTGAATAATATATCTCTCATGAGCGGGTAAGAATGAATTAAAAGCATATTCTTCTTTAGTCTCAAGCACGCTATTTGCTGCTGAGTATGTTAGGTCTTTTAGTCTTTNTTCTCTTTTTTCTCTATAACCATTNATGTTTAGGACGACTCTTTTTCCTTCAAACTCATCTTGAAAAATTACTCTCAGAATTCTTTGAATAGAATCGANAGAATCTCCGTGATAACCAATAAAAATTCCAGAGTCTCCCTCGGGAACGTCTAGTTTGATCTCTACCTTTTCGTCATTCTCTACGAGTTTAATCTTGACTTGGTCTTCGGATAGTCCACAGTGTTCACAAAGTTGTGTTAAAAATGTATTTAATTCCATAATTACTTTCTAGAAATAAAATTTAATGCTCTTTTATAATAAATTACTAATCCACCTGGTCCAGATATATATAGCTGTTGTCCAATACTAAACACCGTTGTTGCTACCCAATATAATGCCAAGCCCGAAGGAAACTTAAGTGCTATAAATCCTGTCATTATCGGCATTAGAAACATCATTTGCTGTTGCATGGATTGAGCCATGTCAGCCGTTCCTTCTTCTTTTTTGTTTTCTAATTGAATTTTTTTGCTTTTGTTTGTGTTAGAAANAACATCTCTAGTCTCGGCTCCCGGAGAAATCATCAACGACAAAACAAGTTGCGTTAGAGCTGCGAGGACAGGCAAGATATATTTTGAATCTGGAACGCTCAAGTCTAACCAAAAGAAAGACGGATTAACAATAATTCCATTAATAGTGGGTGAATTCAAAAAATCAATCAAGACTTTGTACAGAATGATTAATATGCCCAACTGAGCTAATTGAGGAATACAACCAGCTAGAGGATTAACGTTATATTTTTTATAAAGTTCCATCTGAGCCTTTTGCAAACTTTGCTTGTCTTTGCCGTGTTTTTTCTGAAGATCTTTGATCTTTGGTTGAAGCTTTCTCATTTTTTCACTAGATCTAAGAGAGGGAAGAGTAAGTGGTAAAAGTGCGCTTCTAATCAAAAAAGTAAAAATAATAATTGAATAACCCAGGCTTCCAGTTACCCCTACTAAAAATACTAAAAAATTGTTAAATATTTCTGAAAAAAAACTCATATTTCCTTATCTAATAAATTATTATTTTTTTACCAACAGGATAAAATTCTCTTTAATCCCTTAATACCACCAATCAATATACCTTTTTCTTTAATTTGTTTAAAAGCGTAAGTTCCACAAGTTGGAGAGTGTTTGCAATGAACAACAATTCCGAACGCACTTCTTAGGAGATTATACCTTACTGTGCGAAAAAATTGGTAAGTTGCTAGAAGTATTTTATACTGTAATTTCAACTAAGCTACCTTCAATTGTTTTTATTAAATTCAAATCTTTTTCTTTTATGTCTGCTTTGTTTACGACAATGACGACATTAATATTTTTGTTCTTAATTCCTTCTGGTAATTTTTCTATCACTGAATAAAAAATCCTTTTAATTCTATTTCTGTCAGTTGCTAATTTAACAGTCTTTTTTGGAACAATAATAGCAATTTTTAAGCCGTCTTTAGTGTGTTTTTTATAAAAAACACTAAATTCTTGCAAATGTTTTTTTTTACAGTTATAAAAGAAGTTTTTATCACTCCTCAAATCAAGTTTGAACTGCTTGGACAGCATGTTAAAGCCTTATTTCTTTTTTTGAACGGCTAAGGTTTTTCTTCCTTTAGCTCTACGTCTCTTGAGCATTTTAATTCCACCAAGACTTTGAAGTCTCTTTAGAAAACCATGCTTTTTCATTCTTTTATATTTTTTTGGGTTCCATGTTCTTTGCATAAGGTTGATATTATATCAGAAGAATTTAATTATTCACCTTGAAAGGCATAATTATATAGCTATAAGTGCTATTTGCTTCTGGTTTAAACATTGCCGGCTTCAAACTCTCGTTCATTCCAAACCATTGTTCTGAAGATTTTATAGCTGATAAATAGTCTATCAAATATTTAATATTAAACGCAATCTCTCCAGANGGACCTTTAATTTGTACGTTGTTCAATGTGCCTTTATAATTTCCAAAATTTGGAGACGATGATTTGATTTCTACATTTTTTTCTCCAATAATAAACCTTACAATATTAGAGGATTCTCTAGAAAAAATCATTGCTCTTTTCAAATTATCCATTAGTTCTTCTGAATCAAAAACTATTTCAGTGTTAAATTCTGAAGGGATAATTTTTTCATAAGGAGGGTAGTTGCCATCAATTAATCTAACAAAAACAAGAACACCATTTATTGAAAAAAATATTTGTTTAAGTTTTTGGGAAATTTTAAATTTAACCACTGTCGATTCGAGTTTTGCCATTATTCTATAAACTTCAGATAAAGACTTTGCTGGAATTAAGAATGATCTTTCTTCTTTGTATTTTTTAGAGCCATCTAAAAGCAATACCGAGAGCCTGAAACCGTCAGTACTTATCACCTCAAAGCCTCTTTGCGAAAATTTAAATAGAACTGCAGTCAAAACTGGTCTTGCTAAGTCTGTAGAAGCGCTAAAAGAAATATATTTTTCTATTTTTTCTAAGTGTTCCGCTGAAATTTCATATTCTTCCCCCTCAACTTGAGGAAAAGGAGGATATTCATCACTAGATTGACAGGATAAAGAAGTCTTAGTCTTTTCAGAGAGAATTTTAAGACTGCCTTCTGAAAATTCTAATGTTAGAACTCCTGGACTTAAAGAAGAAATAATTTCTTTGAATTGTTTTCCAGGGACTACAACTACCCCTTCTATTTCGACATCTGTTTGAACATTTGATTTAACCCCAAAATATAAATCTGTTGCAGAAACAGTGCATCCATCTTTTTTTGCTTCAATAAATATTGAAGACAAAATTGGAAGCTGNGGTCTACTAGGAATAGCCTTTTGAAGATTATTTAAAGACTTATTTAAATTTTCCTGTAATACCTTTAATTTCATTTTATGTTTTCTTCTTAAGTATTTATTATATTAATATTTAGTAGTTTTAGTAGTAGAGCAGACCAAAAATGTGGAGAAAACACATTAATAGATCTAGTTATGTACTGTGAATTCTATGTGTAATCCTCAGTATTATCAATGTTAATAACTGACGTGAATTTATGTGTGTTAGTTATTAACAATTTCCGGTTATTAACAAAGCCGATTTTTAATTCACATTAATTCACATATCTATACACTGTTTATACACACAATTATTCACAATTGTTGATAACTCAGCGTGAAGTCAAAGAAAGTGTCGTTCTAAGAGCTGATATGTCGCGCATAATTAAATCATTTGTTTTCAAGTCTTTCTCAACTTTTCGCACAGCATGCAATACGCTAGTATGGTCTCTACCAGAGAACCATCTACCAATTTCCGCCAACGGAAGATTTAATTCATTTTTTAATAAGTACATAGCTATGTGGCGCGCCACTACTAGAGATTTAACCCTTCTTTTTCCCTTCAGAGCAGTCTGTTTTAATCTGTAATGGTTTGCAACGGTCTTGATAATTTCTGAGGGAGAAGTATTAATACTTGGTCTTTTTTCGACTATTTCTGTATCTAAAAGAGAATTAATTAATTCCTCACTAATAAATTTTCCTTTTAACTCGACCTCGGATCTAATGCTTGTAATAACTCCTTCAATTTTTCTAGCACTTTCCACTCTTGAGGCAATCGTTTTGGCAATATCGATTGGGATTGAAAGTCCTGCGGCTTTGGATTTGACCAGGAGAATTGCCGTTCTTAATTCAAATGATGGAACTTGAATATCTATCATTAATCCAGCCTCGAACCTAGATCTTAATCTATCTTCTAAGAGGTTCATTTCATGAGGTGGCCTGTCTGAGGTTAATACAATTTGACCCTGCTGCTTGCTTAAGGCGTTAAACGTATGAAAAAATTCTTCTTGAACAGCATTTTTGCCGGCGATAAATTGAACGTCATCGATCAATAGAACGTCTGCATTTCTAAATTTAGATTTGAAAAGACTTGTATTCTTTTTTTGAATTGATTGCACAATTTCATTGGTAAATTCTTCTCCAGTACAATAAATAATTTTTTTATTTGGATCATTTTTAATAATATTGCTGCCAATAGCATGCATTAAATGAGTTTTTCCAACCCCAACTCCTCCGTAAAGGAATAGGGGATTATAAGCGGTTCCCGGCCTGTTTGAGACCGCTGTCGCAGCTGCGTGAGCCATTTCGTTTGTTGTTGATACAGCAAATGTTTCAAAAGTGTAATCTTTTCTAAGACCTATGGCCCGAACAAGCGCAGCAGTTCTGTCTTCCGAAGCAGAAGTTAGGATGCTTTCCGAAAATAAATCTTCAACTCTTGGAGATTGAGTATTAAAGCCAGAAGAGCTAGAGAGGTTTTGAGACTCTNCAAAAAACGAGTCTGACGACTTGCCGGTTCCATGATTGTTTTGATTTAATTCGGGTCTAATTGTTTTTCCCACGGTGGAAAATCCGGATTGCTGAGATCTGCCCGATTTATTTGATGTTGGAGAAAATGAGACAGAGCCGATAACATATTGTATTTCGCAGATTTTTCCAGTGGCTTTATCTAGCGACTGTTTTATTTGAAGGTGAAGGTTTTTTTTGAGGTTGGTTGAATGAAAGGCTGTTGGACTAGTTATTGTTGCTAAGCATTTGTTATCTTCGAGATAATCCAAAGTTGAAACGGGGTTGGATACAATCCAGGTATTATAAACAGCTGGAGATAATTGAATCTGAAGTTGAGCACAAGCTTGATCCCAAATATGTTTGACTTCACTAGATGGCACGTTACCAATTTGCATAGTATTTTTACGTTAAAACTTCTTGGGCAGAAAATATATTATTTGAACAAATCTATTTATACACAAAGTTATCCACAATTAACAAGAGGAGAAAAAGACCGATCTGTTGGAGAGTAGATCAAGTGGATGGCGGAGAGTAGGTATCTATTGAATATAGGGAGTTCGAAGTTTTCATTTCTTTTTTATCGTCACTTTGTTTATTTTCTCTTGTATCCGCTTCTTCAAACTGTTTCATAATCTCCTCTTTTTTCTTTTTTTCTTCCTCAGTTTCAGATTCGTTAGCGACGACAGTTTCTTGTCTGAGGACAGAATTACTTCCAGGCATGTTGGAAATCTTGAGTTCTTTTCTTTTGGCCAGTTCTTCAGGATTAGTTGTAATGACTTGGTGTTCTTCATCAGAAGCAACCACTCTTAAAGCAACATGGTTTTGCCCGGCAAAGAAAATTCCTTCTCCAATATCAGAAGAGACTAGAAGTTGCCTTTCTCCCTGAGATAAATAAAATGTTTCAGCAAGAATTGGAATAGATGCAGTTGATTGTTTCATTAAAAATTGAATAGAAGCATTTGTAACAATTGCTCTTCCGTAGTCATTGTGTAAAAAGTCCTCAACATCTTGGGTAATTGTTGTAACACCGAGATAATACTTTCTAGCTCTTTTGACCATAGAATGTAAAAACGAAGCAGAATCTGAGCTCTTCATAAAATACCAAGCCTCGTCAACAACAAGAATTCTTTTCTTAAGATCTTTTTTAACCCTAGTCCAGATAAAATCTAGAATAACGTACATGGCAACTGGGCGGATAGATTCCTCCATTTCTTTAACTGAAAAAATGGTTAATTGGTTTTTAATATCAAAGTTAGATTTTTGGTCAAAGATACCTCTAAACGACCCAACAATGTATTTTTCTAATCTCGCAGATATGTCATCGGCGTCTGAAGATTCCATACCAATCAAAGCTTTATAGACATCTTCCATTAACGGAGGTTCGTTAGTTTGAGTAGCTGGATCAGGAGTGATTCCCTTGGCTTTGTATGCAGCGACCAAAGCTCTGTCTAATAAGGCATCTTGTTGAGGAGTCATGTCGCCCAACATGACTTTTAACAAACCGTGCAGTGAAATAATCTTTTGTCCTAATTCATTTTCTCCCTCTTCATAAAGATTTGAGAGGTCAAAAGGATTTAATTTGGTTTTAGATCCAAAAGTAAAGTTAATATATTCTCCGCCAGCAGCCTGAGACAGGTCTTCATACTCATGTTCTGGATCTAGAACTAGCACCTCTGTACCAAACATTAATTGACGTAAAATTTCCAATTTAACAGTATATGATTTTCCTGCACCTGATTTTGCAAAAATCACCATGTTGGCATTTTCCATTTTAAATCTATCAAAAATGACAAGCGAGTCATTGTGTTCGTTAATTCCATAGATAATTCCTGTTTCCATAGTAAGTTCACTAGATGTAAATGGAAAAGTGGTTGCTAGGGAAGTNGTGTCCATGTTTCTAGTAACTTTTAGTTTGTCAGTTCCCATTGGAAGGGTGGTTTTGAAACCCTCATCCATTTGAAGAGTAGCTTTTTTTGAAACAATTAAAAGCGAGCCCAATGCCGACTGGATACTTTTGGTGATTTTATCAAGTTCTTCTTTGGTCGCTGTTTGAATTGTTACGTACAACCCAAATTGAAAAAATCTCTCTGATCCCTTAGCGAGTTCTTCTCTAATAAATCTAGCGTCTTCTAGTTTAATTTCAGTATTAATATTGCTAATTTTTCCAGATCTTAAGTCAGACTGAATTTCAGCCTCCATCTCGGTTATTTTCCTTTTTAAGTTGTCAAGAATTTCTCTAGAATCAACTGGATAAATAAACATAGCAACACTCATCTGATGTGGATAATTAATTAATGGCGAGAGCCAGTTTGCTGGAACCGATCTTGGGTATCCGGCAATAAAGATGGTTCTAGTATATGTAGAGTTAATTTTTTGAAAAGTGAAATCAACCTCAATAGCCTCAGGAGCGATGATGTCTTGGATAGTGACTAGACCTCTTGAAAATTCTTGTAGCCTTTCTAAATCTTTTTGTTCTTGACTCGGCACAATTCCAGTCTTAGTCGCAGGATTCTCTTTCTTTTTAAAAAATGGTAGTGAGTTAAGGATGNTTAGCATTATTCTTGAGCTTCTCCGATATTTTGAGGATTTTCAGTTTGAACGATGTTAGGCTGAGCAGTTATTTGATCTTGTTTTGTAGTTGGTTGAGCTCCATTCATGTCGCTTCCCTCAATTTGCGCACCCACTAGAGGAGTTGTGTAACTGCTGCTATCCGCAATTTGTTGTCCCTCTTGTGCTTCGGGATTATAGCTTAGATAAAAAAGCTGAATGATTTCTTGAGTTTCTAGCTGTCTAGAATAAAGCCCAATTCTGGCAAACTGTGCAATCAAGTGGTCTCTTCTCGGCTCTAAAAGATTTTTAGCTTTTTCAATTATAATATTTCGATCGATCGAGGTTATATTCATTGTGCCTTTTCCGGGCAAAATACTAGAGGCTGCTAAAATACCCAGTTCAACCGGTGCGGCAGGAATCACCACAAAGAATTTTTTATCCAAAACATTTCTTTCGCGAATCAGGTCACCCACAAACTCTCTATATCTTTGGATTCTTTTTTGTTTACTTCTATCTAAGGTTTCGGCTTCTCGATCTTTAAGAAGCTGTAAATAACTAGTAACATCTTTTGTTTGAGATCTGATTAATATTTGAATTGGATAATTAATGGAATTTAAAAGACCGGCGTAGGCGTACATAATACTATCTTGTTCTTCTTCAGCCAAAAGACCAAAATTCATTGCATCAACGGCGATAATTATTGACGTGGTACCGTCTTTCATAATCACAAAGTTGTTTGTTATGTCAAAAATATCTAGGAACTGTTGCGTGGTGGAATCAATTGTTGTGCTGGGCATTCTGTATAGTTTATCTCTTTTTATGATTTAATTCTAGTTTTTACTTCTAATTTTCACTTCGAATTTCTATTGGTTGAATAATTGAGNCGTCTATTTCAATGTGCATTGGCTGAAAAACATAGCCTTCTTTTTCTACGACAATATTATATTCTCCTACGTTGAGGGGGGTTGATATAAAAAATTGTCCCAGCGCGTTGGCTTTAACTGCTCTTTCGATACCTCCTTCTAGGGTTTGGACTTCTACAATTGAGTCTGACAACAGATCGTTACCTTTGCTCAAAACCATACCAACGAGTTTGTTGGGTTGTGAGGGTTTGATTGGAAATGGTAGACTTGAGTTAAAGCTAACATCTTTCGTAACGTTGAGGTTGGTATTTAAAGGTACTTGATCTTTGATAAATGTTTTTTCACTAGGGTCAGATGAGGAAGCGCCTACAAGTTCCATTTCCTTTGCTTCTTCTTCTGAAGTTAATTTAATAGAGCTTTCTTCTGGTATTTCAATATTTTGGGCTACTTGATCACTTGGAAGAGCTGATTTTTTAAAACTATCTGTGGCTTTCGCAACTTCTTGTTTGATTTCAAACATTGAAGCTGGTTCCAAAAAATCCTCATCCATTGCCAGATTTTCAACGCTATCATTTTTTTTAGGAGCCCTCATGCTTCTTATTCTGATTTCAAGTTTGGGTTTTTCCTTATTAGTTTTACTGACTGCGGTTATTTTAGTGGTGGTTTTCACAGTTTCAAAGCTAGTGAGAATATCCTTTATTCTGGACTTTTCTTCTTGAGAAAGATCAGTAGAGAAAGAACTTGTTTCTGGAACCGATCCTAAATATTCCTTAATTCTTTGACGCTTGGCGGGAGTTAAATCTATCTCTGGCTCTTGGATTATCGTGGTTAACTGACTTTGAAATAAAAAGTACTCTGGAATATTTGATTCCCGTCTCCAGAAAAATTTAGTTGGCTTGTACATTACTTTAATAAATGTGCCCACCCAATGAGTCAGCGGTTTTTCTTGAATTGGAACAAAAGCAGCAACTACGCCCAGTATTATTGTTAATATGATTAGTGGCCACTTAACAATTGCCAAAAGGTTGGTGTTGTAAAGTATTACGGCAATAACAACGCTGACAAAGACTTCCCCAAATTGTTTTAGGGTCATGCTTCCAACAATGTGGAATCTATAGCCGGTGATATCCTGAGGGATAGGATGTTGCTGCATAAGTACGGGACAGTAAATACTTCTGATTTAATAATAACATT
>Ga0051980_10003248_pt1 | contig 12285 bp, 9 predicted proteins | sample CryGey13umfilter_2_FD_55014 | JGI IMG/M metagenome (GOLD analysis project Ga0051980, IMG submission 55014) | Groundwater microbial communities from aquifer in Utah, USA - Crystal Geyser 4/9/14 3 um filter | ecosystem: Environmental > Aquatic > Deep subsurface > Groundwater | place: USA: Utah...
CAGTAGGTTTAGAAGTGAACTTTTTATTCAATTTGGAACTCCTTTAGAAAGTGACAATTACAAGGAGGCGTACAAAAAAAATGAAATTGATACCGTTAAAAAATTAACGGAAGATATTGAAGAAGGGATAAAAAGTTTGATTATAAATATCGAGCAAGAGGAATATAATTTGTTGGTAGAAAGAATTGAAAGCATCTATAAACCGATGCTTTTAAAAAAAGATGCAACCAGCAATCAAAATCCATTTACAGAAATTCAAATTTCAAAAGGAATTTATGAAGCCATCCGCTATTTCCAAAAAAAAGAAAGCAAACTTTTTCATCAAATGAAAACCAAAATTGATGATTATTTTATGAATTTACAACTCATCAACCTCTCTGATAAAGCCATAGAAAAAGGCAACCAACTCGGGAATTTATGGCATTACTTTTTTAAATCAATGTTTTTACTTATTATCGGCTTTCCTATCTGGTTGTTTGGTTACATCCATAGTTTTATTCCTTATAAAATACCTCGGTTAATTGCATTGAAAATTACAGATAGCGAAGCTTTTTATGGAGCCCTACTTATGTCAATTGGAACATTCTCTTTTATCATTTTTTATGCAATCATCACTTATTTTTCTTGGTATTTTGTTCATTCAGTCGCATTTACCATTTGCTACAGTTTAGCTTTACCATTAAGTGGTTTTTTTACTATTTTTTATGCACGTATTGCCCGACGATTTTATTACAATTGGCAATTTATTGCTCGTTTCTTTAGTAAACAAAATTTAGTATTACAGCTCTTATCCAACAGAAACAGCATTATTAATGAGTTGGAAATAATAAAAGAAAAATATTATCAAAATATAAAATAAAATTCCAATCCTCGCCTTTTTAACAACTTTAGGAATACTCGTTATAAAATAACTTTGTTTTGGTAACACCATAAATTATATCTAAATTGGTGGCTCTAAACTAGCTAAAACTAAAACTATATGAAAAAATTATCATTATTGATGTTGAGTATAATGTTGATAAGCTTCACATTTGCTCAAACTTATAACGCCAACTTTTTAGACGGGCGTATTATGTTTAAATTAAAACAAGAAGTAAAAGCCAATCCTAACGAGCTAAACAGAATAGACGTGAACTCTTTAAGTTTGGAAGAGCAATTATCAAATTATCCTGTTCTTGAACAAGCCCTACAAGGTTTTGGAGTTACAAAATTTGAACGTCCTAGTTATTTTACTGGGAAAAAAGAGTTAATGAAAATTTACCGAATTACGTTTACCGATTTTTCAAAAATTGATGAACTGGTGAAAAAACTATCCGCTATTGATTTAATAGAATTTGCTGAAAAAGAACCCATCTACAAAACAGGATTTATACCTAATGACACCTATCATAGCGGAACAAATAAATGGTATCATACGTTAGTAGGTTCTGAAGCTGCATGGAATATTAGTCAAGGTAGTAATAGTATTAAAATTGCCATTGTAGATAATGCAGTATTTGCAAATCATTTAGATTTAACCACTTTCTTACAAAGAGATGTTGCCGATAATGACAATGATGCTACCCCTCCACAAGACTACAATGCAGATGCAGGTTGGTCGCATGGAACACATTGTGCTGGATTAGCAACTGCCGATATCAACAACAACTTAGGAATTGCTTCTTTAGGTGGCAATGTTGAATTAATTGGCGTAAAAGCAACGCCAAATTCTGGTTCATCTGGCAGCGTTTATTACAGTTATGATGGCGTTCAATGGGCTTGTAATAATGGAGCTAACGTGGTAAGCATGTCTTTTGGTAGTTCTACCTCTAGTTCTAGTTTTCAAAATTTAATTAACGCTTATCCAAATGTTGTATTTGTTGCCGCAGCTGGAAACGATAACAATACCGTTCTCAATTATCCAGGAGCTTATAACAATGTGATTTGCGTGGGTTCTGTTGATGCTAATGACACCAGATCTTTCTTTTCTAGTTATAATGGCACTACTCCTTTTGTTGACATTGCTTCCCCTGGAGGTTATTCGAATGGTGGTTTATTAAGCACAGTTTATACAGCAGGAGGAAACAGCTATGCAAAAATGGGGGGAACATCTATGGCAACTCCTTTTGCTGCTGGTTTAGTTGGATTAATGTTGAGTGTAAATCCTGCAATGACACCAGCACAAATAACAGCATGTTTAATTAGCTCTGGTGTTACTATTAACCAAAATATTGGACCAAGAATAGATGCTCTTGCTGCATTACAATGTGTTCAAGCATTTTTAACTGGTGATCCTATTCCTGCGTTTACTGGCTCTCCAACTAGTATCTCAGAAGGACAAACCGTTACTTTTACCGATAATTCTGCTGGTGGTGGAAATCCAATTACTAACTGGACTTGGACGTTTTCTGGAGGGACTCCTGGCTCTTATGTTGGGCAAACACCTCCAGCCATTACTTATGCTACTGCTGGTGTTTATGATGTAACATTGTCCGTTACCAACTCTCAAAGTACACAGGTTTTAACTAAAACTGCTTACATTAATGTTAGTCTTGTTCCTTATGGAGCATGGATAAAACAAAATTCCGGTTTCACCACTGCTTCTAGAGGTATTAATTGGATTTCAATTGTAAACTCTAATATCGTTTGGGCTACAGCTTATGACGGTTCTGGAGGTGGTGCTAATGTTCAACAATTTACCAAAACCATTAATGGGGGAACTACTTGGACTCCAGGAAACATTAATGTTGGTAATACTGGTTTAGGAATTTCTATGATTACCGCTTTTGATGCCAGTACTGCTTGGTTAGCAGCTTATCCAACAACAACACAAACAGGAGGAATATGGAAAACCACCAATGGTGGCACAACGTGGACGAGACAAAACACAGCTACTTTTAACAATGCATCATCTTTTACCAATGTGGTGCATTTTTGGGATGCAAATACAGGTTTCTGCCAAGGAGATCCAATAAATGGGGAATTCGAATTATATAGAACAACCAATGGGGGAACTACTTGGACTTTAGTACCAGGAGCAAACATCCCTAATCCATTGGCTGGAGAATATGGTTATACTCGTCAAATTGAAGTTGTTGGCAATGACGTTTGGTTTACAACTAACATGGGTAGAATTTATCATTCTACTGATAAAGGATTAAATTGGGTAGTTTATCAATCTCCTTTATCTGATTTTGGTGGAACTGGTCAAAGTGGAAATCTATCATTTAAAGATGGCACAACTGGTTTAATTATTGATAATTTAGGGGTGGTTTATGAAACAACCAACAGTGGAGCCAATTGGAATACCTTAACAACTACTGGTTCTGTATTTGTAAATGGATTATGTTATGTTGAAGGAACTAATACTGTTTTCTCTACTGGAGCAAATCCTGCTGGATCTTCTTACAGTCAAGATGGTGGTGTTACTTGGAACATAATTGATACTGATCAACATTTATATGTTGAATTTACAAATCCTTCTATTGGATGGTCAGGTTGGTTTAATCAAAGTTCGACTGTTGATGGGATGTGGAAATGGAACAATACTTCGAGTGCATTAATTGCAGATTTCCAAGGAACACCAAGTAATGTTTGTGTTGGCTCTCCAGTTCAATTTACTGATTTATCTTCGGGAGCAACTCCAATTTCTTGGTCATGGGTATTTCCTGGAGGAACACCAAGCACCTCTTCAGCACAAAATCCTATTGTTACTTATGCTGCACCAGGTTTTTATACAGTATCATTAACTGTTGATGATGGTAATGGACCAACCGCCAAAATAGACAGTGCTCATGTGGAAGTAGTTTCACCAACATCGGTTCCAAGTGCAATTACTGGAGTTACAGTTCCTTGCGAGAATGATATAGAAACTTATTCTGTTACTAATGTAGCCAGTGTATCATACACTTGGACATTACCTGCAAGTTGGACTGGAACAAGTGTAACAAGTGCTATAACAGCAACTGTTGGTGCAACTGGAGGAAATATAACAGTTACTGCCAACAATGCATGTGGTAGTAGTTCACCTAGCACAAAAGCAGTTACCATTTGTATTCCTGTTGGAATAGATGAAGTAAAAACAACCGGTATAAGTATTTATCCTAATCCAGCAAACAACATCATTAATATTGAAAATGTATTTAATGATGTGAACATTAAAAACAAAGAAATAACTATTGTCGATGTGTTAGGAAAAACAGTGATACGTTCAGTTGCTACAAACATTATTCACCCAATTGATATTTCGATGTTGAGTAAAGGATTGTACTTTATTCAAATAAATAACAAAACGATTACTCATAAATTTATTAAAGAATAGAAAAAAATGATGAAAAAACTAATACTATCAGTTTCCTTATTTGGATTATTTCTTCTATTTGGAAATACAGTTTCAGCTCAAGCGACAATTGCTGTTGTTCAAAAAATTGATGCGGCAACAAATTCGGCAATCACATCAATTAAAGAGAATAAATCATTAAAAGATGCTGAAAAAGAAAAATTTGTTTTACGAATAGAAACTTTTGCTAGTGCAGCCAAAAAAAATGAGGATGCTAGAGCTATTGAAGTTTTTGAAGCCGAGTACAATCGAATTGCTGAGAATTATAAACGAACTACAGGAAATGAACTTCCAGAATTAATAGCTAATAAATAGTTTTTATAAATTTTATTTAAAAAGGGAAAGAAGCTAGCTTCTTTCCCTTTTGTATTATATTTATCCCAATGAAAAAAATGAGATTTATAAGTTCTACATCTATCTTTCTTCTACTAGTCATTGGAGGTTCTTTACCTGCTCAAAAAAGTTTTGATAAAAATTATTATTTACTTGATTCCCTTCATTATAACGAATATTCTACTGATGATATTCAAACAATTGATACTGCATTGAAAAAATACCACATTGCTAAACATGATACCGCACGATTATCAGCCCTTGAAATCATAACAGAAAACATGATGCATGATGATTGGGCGAAATACAATCTTTTGGTAAAAAAAATTGCATCAAAAGCACTTAAAAAAGAACATAATAACATTCTTAAAAAAAGATATTTAGAATCTTTAGCAGGAGCTTTAAACAATATGGGGGTTATCTATCTACAAAATGGAGAAATGGCCAAAGCCATTAAATATTTTCATAAAAGCTTAAAGTACCAAGAAAAATTAGGAGATAAATATGGCACTTCAATGGCATTAAATAATATTGGAACTATCTATAACAATCAAGGAAACACAAATAAGGCATTAGAATATTTACTAAAAAGCCTAGCAATTAGAGAAGAAATTGATAGTAAAGTTGGAATAGCCCAGTCGTTAAACAATATAGGAAGTATCTACTACAATTTAACTGACTATCCTAAGGCTTTAAGTTATTTTAAAAAAAGTTTATCTCTATACGAAAAAGCTGGTGATAAAGAAGGAATAGCGTATTCTTATAGCAATATCGGCAATGTGTATGACAAACAAAAAATACCTCTTGGACTATCCTATCACTTAAGAAGTTTAAAAATTAGAAAAGAAATTGGTGATAAAAAAGGAGAGGCTCATACACTATTAAACTTGGGGGAAACATACCTCGAAAAAGGAGATATTAATGAAGCTTTTAAATATGCAAATAACTGTTATGTTCTTTCCTCTCAGATGGGATATTATGAAAACATTGAAAAATCAAATTTCTTATTAAGCAGAATTTATAAAAAAACTAAAAACTACCAACTCGGGTGGGAGGCTTTTGAACAATATGTGAGTCTCAGAGACAGTGCAACGAATGAGAAAAACAAAAAAATTGCTTTCAATCAAGACAGTAAATATAAATTTGAAAAAGAGCAAGCCGTTAGAGATGCTGAGTATAAAAAAGAATTAGAAATTATTGAAGAGAAAGAAAAAAAACAAAAAATAATAAGCTTTTCCATTGCAGCAGGATTAGTATTGGTCTCCATTTTTTCATTTATTGTTGTATCAAGGTTAAAACTAACCCGGAAACAAAATATCATCATCGAAAAACAAAAAAGAATGGTAGATATCAAAAATAAAGAAATTTTAGACTCTATTACTTATGCCAAAAGAATACAAGAAGCCATTTTGCCTCCAGTAGCTGATTTAAATAAACATTTAAAAGATGGCTTTGTTATTTATAAACCAAAAGACATTGTTGCAGGAGATTTTTATTGGTTAGAACCAAAAAATAATACTGTATTATTTGCTGCTGCAGATTGTACTGGGCACGGTGTTCCTGGAGCTATGGTAAGTGTTGTTTGTAACAATGCATTAAACAGAGCAGTAAGAGAATATCACTTAACCAAACCCAATGAAATATTAGATAAAGTTAGAGAATTAGTTATTGAAACTTTCGAAAAAAGTGATCAAGAAGTTAAAGATGGAATGGATATCGCATTATGTTCTATTGATTTTGATGTAAATAAGCTAAGCTTTTCAGGAGCAAACAACCCAATTTATATTGTTAAAAATGATGTGCTTCTAGAAATTAAAGGAGACAAACAATCTATTGGTAGGTTTGCTGGTTCTAATCCTTATATCTCACACGAAATAGATTTGGAAAAAGGGGATAGCATTTACCTATTTACTGATGGATACGCTGATCAATTTGGAGGTGAAAAAGGGAAAAAATTTAAGTATAAACAATTAAAAGAAGTACTTATTTCTATTCAACGATATACAATGAATGAACAGCAAAAAATTATTAATACTACTTTTAATAATTGGAAAGGTGAATTAGAACAAATAGATGATGTGTTGATGATTGGAGTAAAAATTTAAGTAAAAGAACCTCTTTCACTTCTTTTTGCTAACGAGTATGACTTTCATCATAATATGAGCAATTTAATTGATAAATTTTACTTATCATTTATAAATTTATATACATTTGTTCCCTAAAATCTAACAAAAACTTATCAATTAAAAACATAAATTATGTCAACGATAAAAGAAGAAGTCGAAGCTTTTATGGCACCCATTAGAAAAAGAAATCCTAATGAGCCTGAATTTTTACAAGCAGTGGAAGAAGTGGCAGAAACAGTTCTCCCATACATCGCAAAACATCCAGAATATAAAAAAGCAAAAATATTAGAAAAAATGACTCATCCTGAAAGAGCAATCTCTTTTAGAGTGCCATGGTTTGATGATAAAGGAGAATTTCAAATAAATACTGGTTACCGAGTTCAAATGAACAGTGCAATTGGTCCTTACAAAGGAGGCTTGCGTTTTCACCCTACAGTAAATCTTAGTGTAATGAAGTTTTTAGCTTTTGAGCAAACATTAAAAAATAGTTTAACTTCATTACCAATGGGTGGAGCTAAAGGTGGTTCTGATTTTGACCCAAGAGGAAAATCTGACAATGAAATTATGCGTTTTTGTCAAAGTTTAATGACAGAATTGTTCCGTTATATTGGTGCAGATACTGATGTTCCTGCTGGAGATGTAGGTGTTGGTGGTAGAGAAATAGGCTACCTTTTTGGGCAATACAAAAGATTAACCAATGAATTTACTGGTGTATTAACTGGTAAAGGAATGTCCTTTGGAGGTTCATTAGTAAGACCAGAAGCTACTGGTTATGGTGCTGTTTATTTTACTCAAGAAGTTTTAAAAAATGTAGGTGATACGATTAGAGGAAAAACGGTTTCGATTTCTGGATTTGGAAATGTGGCTTGGGGAGTAGCAAAAAAAGTAGAAGAGCTGGGTGGTAAGGTAGTAACAATTTCTGGACCAGATGGTTACGTGTATGATGAAAAAGGTGTTACTGGAAAAAAAGTAGATTACATGTTAGAGATGAGATCTTCTGGAAAGGATAAAGTAAAAGATTATGCTGATAAATTTAAAGTGCCTTATTTCCCAGGAAAAAGACCTTGGTCAGTTAAGGTTGACATTGCCATGCCTTGTGCTATTCAAAACGAAGTAGATGTGGATGACGCAAAAGAATTAATAAAAAATAAAGTTCCTTATTTGATTGAAGTAGCAAATATGCCCACAACATTAGAGGCTTATAAATTATTGAAAGATGCGGGTGTTGTTTTTGCTCCTGGAAAAGCAGTAAACGCTGGTGGTGTTGCTACATCTGGATTAGAAATGTCGCAAAACTCCTTACGTATGAGCTGGTCAGCCAAAGAAGTTGATGAAAAATTGCACCAAATAATGATTGCCATACATAAAACGTGTGTTAAGTATGGTTACGATAAAAAAGCTGGAAAAGTTGATTATGTGAAAGGAGCTAATATTGGCGGTTTTGTTAAAGTTGCAGACGCCATGCTTGCCCAAGGATTAGTTTAATAGTTCTCTTTTTTAATAATTACAAGCCCCACTTCTTGGGGCTTTTTTTATATCTAATTTTTAATTTAGAGGAACAATAAATGCCTCTTTAATTTGATGTTCTTGTTTTAATTTTTCTAGGAGCTGGCTTGCTTCTTCTTTAGAATTTGCTTCACCATAAGTAATTTTCATCCACTCCCCTTTTTTAATTTTCATTATTTTATCTAATGGGATGTGATGTTGTTTGCAAAAACTATTTACTCTGGTCTCAGAAAATTCTAAAAGGGATAATAATTGAACAGTATATTTAGTTGTAACTTTATTAGCTATTGAAGGAGTTGGTTTCTCCTTAACAATTGGTAGGGTTGGTTTAGGGTGTTCAACTTTTGGTTTTTCATTTACTACAAGTGGTTCTGTCTTAGTAACTTCTTCAACTGGTTCTTCTTTAACAATCGAAAGTTCTGGTTCTGAATCTTTTGCAACAGGTTTTTCCTCAACAATAGGTAGCGGTATTTGTGTTTCTACAATAGGTTCTTCTTTTTCTATTGGAGGTACTGGTGCCGTAACTTCTGCATTAAGTTCTTTCTTTACAAGAGGTAAAGAAGTTGGTTTTGGTGTTTCAACCGTAGCTAATATTCCATTTCCTTTCAAAATAATTTCAGGTAAATTAAGTACTTTCTTTTCTTCATTTCTTGAATATTGAAGCTCGATAGGAAAAGCATATTCGCCATTTCCACCAAGAACAATACCTAACTCTACATTTATTATTCCATTCGTTGGAATAGCCATGATGTAAAACTTGATGTAATTTTCATTTCTATCAGAAAATAATTGATTATTGGGTGATGGTTGGTAAGTATGTTCGTTATTGATTAAGTATTTTATTCTTGCAATATCAACTCCAATTAATCCCGATATTGTTGTTTTAATTGTGTACTCATTAGCAGCACTACCAGGTTGAATATTATAAACAGCACTTACTTCTTGACAAAATAGAGATTCTGAAAAGAATAGCAACAGTACAAAAATAGTTAAAAATCGAAGCATAATTTTAGTTTTGTGATGGCATAAATATATAAAATGTTTTGAAACTTTCTGAAAAGTAAGTTAGATAGGTTCTACTAACCTAAATAATCAAAGATGTTAAGCGGTATTATCTTTTCATCAACATTTTTTCTAAAATATGATGTTAACCATTACTTCGTAATTTTAAATAAAGGTATATTTGCTTTTATAATTAAAACCTATTCATATGAAATCAAGTATTTTAATCCTGTTCATTTATGTTGTTTCTTTCATAAACTTATCGGCACAATCATTAGCATTAAAAGAAGGAAATATTCGTTTTATATCTGAAAAGAAAGGAATTTCAGCAGAAAACACGACCTTTAAAAGTGAAATAAATATCCAAGAAAAAAGCATCTCTTTTTCGATAACTATTAAAGGATTCATTTTTAAAAAACCTAAAATGCAAGATCATTTTAATGACAAAGTAATGATTTCAGAAACATTTCCAACTGCCTCTTTTAATGGTAAAATAATTACTACTGAAGATTTATCCAAACCAGGAACATACGAGGTAAAAGTGGAAGGAAATATGCAGATTAAAGATGTGAAAAAAGAATATAATGCTAATGGAACCATAAAAATATCAGCAGATGGCGTAGCTGTTAAATCGGAATTTATGATCAATAAAAAAGATTTTAACATAGAAGGTTTCTATGCCAACATGACCGATGACATTATTAAAGTGTTTTTAGTCTCAGTTTATCATTAACGCTATTGTGGTTACTTAATAACCCCCAATTCTTTACCCACTTTTTCGAAAGCTTTTATCGCTTTATCTAAATGTTCTTTGGTGTGTGCAGCAGAAAGTTGTACTCTAATCCGTGCTAAATCTTTTGGCACAACAGGGTAGAAAAATCCAACAGCATAAACACCTTCTTGTAATAATTTATTAGAAAATTCTTGTGCTAACTTAGCATCATACAACATTACTGGGACAATTGCAGAATCTCCATCTCTAATTTCTAATCCTACCTTTTTAATTCCTTCTTTAAAATAATTGATGTTATCTTCTAATTTATCTCTTAAATGAGTGGAACTGCTTAATAAATTAAAAACCTCAATAGCTGCACCAACAATTACAGGCGACAATGAATTTGAAAACAAATAAGGTCGAGAACGTTGACGCAACATTTCTATTATTTCTTTTCTGCCTGATGTAAATCCACCCATTGCCCCACCTAATGCTTTTCCTAAAGTAGAAGTAATAATATCAACTCGTCCCATCACATGGTTATGTTCGTGAGTTCCTCTTCCTGTTTTTCCAAGAAAGCCTGAAGCATGAGAATCATCAACCATTACCAATGCATCGTATTTTTCTGCTAAATCGCAAATTTGATCCAACTTAGCTACATAACCATCCATAGAAAAAACTCCATCAGTAACAATAATTCTATTTCGTTGTGCTTGCGAAACTTTTAATTGTTCTTCTAAATCTGCCATATCGCTGTTTTTATAACGATAACGTTGTGCTTTACACAAACGAACTCCATCAATAATTGAAGCATGGTTTAACTCGTCAGAAATTATCGCATCTTCTTCTCCAAACAAAGGCTCAAAAACTCCTCCGTTGGCATCAAATGCAGCAGCGTAAAGAATGGTATCTTCTGTTCCTAAAAAGTTAGAAATTTTCGCTTCCAATTCTTTATGAATGTCTTGCGTTCCACAGATAAACCGAACCGACGACATCCCATATCCATGCGTATCTAATGCTTTTTTTGCTCCTTCAATTACTTTTGGGTGCGATGATAATCCTAAATAATTGTTCGAACACATAATTATTACATTTTCACCTGTAGAAACTTTAACCTCTGCTCCCATTGGTGTAGTAATTATCCGTTCATTTTTATATAAACCTGCTTCACGAATGTTTGTTAATTCGGTTTGAAGTTCTTGTTGTAATTTCCCGTACATAATTTTAAAATATTTAAAAAACGAATGTAGTTCTTTTTTATAAATTTATTACTTGATTTTTTGTCATATTTTTGTTGTTTATTAACTATGAAAAAGATACTCGTTATCGATAATTACGACTCCTTTACCTATAATTTGGTTCATTATATTGAATCCAATCCAAGTTATAAAGTTGATGTTTTTCGTAATGATGAAATAACATTGGATAAAGTTGGAAAATACAACACGATAATTCTTTCTCCAGGCCCAGGATTACCTAAAGATGCAGGTATTTTACATGAAGTGATAAAAACTTTTGCTCCTACCAAAAAAATATTAGGCGTTTGCTTAGGCATGCAAGCTATAGGAGAATTTTTTGGAGCAACTTTAGTAAACCTAAGCAATGTTTATCACGGCATTGCAACTCCTATTCAGGTGTTGAATAAAGAATGTTCATTGTTTAAAAATTTACCACAACATTTTATTGTTGGCAGGTATCACAGTTGGGTAATCTCACGCAAAAATTTTCCGAAAGATTTAATCGTTACTTCAATTGCAGAAAATGAACAAATAATGTCTATCCAACATAAAAAATACAATATTTACGGTGTACAGTTTCACCCAGAATCCATTTTAACAGAATATGGAAAAGATATTATTGCTAATTTTTTGGCAATTTAACTGTTAACATCTATTCAGGCATTGTCGGTATCTTTTTTTTATTTTTCTGAATGTTATCATTTACTGATAAATACATTTTTCTGGTTGTAGGATTAGGATAAAAATTAAAGTTGTTAGGATCAGAAATCTGCTCAATTCCTGTTACAAAGGATTGCATTTGAAAATATAGAGGAAAAATGGTCTTGACTGCCCCAGCCGAAAGAAGGCAACTCAACAGAATCTGTTATTAGCATGTTAAATTCATTAGGATATGCCGGATCATTAAAATTGAGAAAAAAATAATCGTTTTGAAAAGTATCTTTAGCCACATTTGCCCCTAAAACAGAGGAATCATTTACGCTAAAGAGTGAATTACCGACTGTATTTACTTTTAGCAAAAAAGTAGAAGATTATTTTAAGAACTCT
>Ga0051980_10003277_pt1 | contig 12247 bp, 8 predicted proteins | sample CryGey13umfilter_2_FD_55014 | JGI IMG/M metagenome (GOLD analysis project Ga0051980, IMG submission 55014) | Groundwater microbial communities from aquifer in Utah, USA - Crystal Geyser 4/9/14 3 um filter | ecosystem: Environmental > Aquatic > Deep subsurface > Groundwater | place: USA: Utah...
GATCAAGCTGGTCTCGAGCCACTACGCTCAGGAGTCCTCCTTCGCCGCGATGTTCGAGGACGAGGTCCGCATCGCGGCCAGTCTGCACCACCCCAACATCGGGATGGTGCTGGATGTGGGGCACGTCGCGGGTCACTACTACCTCGCCATGGAGCTGATCCACGGCAAGGACCTGCGCTCCATCGTCCGTCGCTGCCTGGCCCGGGGGGGGCCGGTCCCGCCAGCATTCGCGGTGCAGATCGCGGTGCGGATCTGCTCGGCACTGGAGTACGCGCACAACGCCCGCGCCGTGGACGGGTCCCCGCTGAAGATCATTCACCGCGACGTCAGTCCATCGAACATCATGGTGACCTACGACGGCCTGGTGAAGCTCATCGACTTCGGCATCGCCAAGGCCGCGGGGCGGTCGTCGCTCACGCTGCCCGGCACGATCAAGGGCAAGATCCGCTACCTCTCCCCGGAGCAGATCGAGAACAAGGAGCTGGACGGGCGCAGCGACATCTTCACCCTGGGCACCTCCCTGTGGGAAGCGACCGTGGGCCGCCATCTGTTCGGCGGCAGCTCGCCGGTGGAGATCTACGAGGCGGTGGTGAAGGGCACGGCCAAGCCGCCATCGAGCTTCATCGCCGACTACCCCGAGGGTCTGGAGCGGATCCTGCTTCGGGCGCTGAACAAGAACCACGACCAGCGCTACGCCAGTGCGCGGCAGATGCAGCAGGATCTGGAGCAGTTCGCCGGGAGCCACGGCATCACGCTGGGTGAGCTGGCGATATCCGAGTTCATGGGCGAGATGTTCCAGGACGAGATCCAGCGCTGGAACAAGGCCCGGGCCAGCGGCCAGAGCCTGCTGGACTATCTCCAGTCGCAGGCCGACGAGGTCGAGCACCGCCACGATCTGGACGATGTGCTATCGCTGGACGACCAGAAGAAGACCCTCCCGGACACCGACCCCACCGCGGGGCCGGTGCCCGAGATCATCTTCCACCCCGAGGCTGGCGAGGACGATCCCGACACCCGGGAGCCACGCAAGACCCTGATGCTGGGCAGCCCCCCCACCGACCTCGCAACCGCACCCCGGCCGGTGAAGGAGCGGCCGCGCAAGACCGTGCTCTATGGTGAGCTCGTCGCGCCACCGCTCGCACCACCGCCCGCAGCTCCGGTCGCGACTGCATCACCCGCGTCACCACCGCCCGCGGCGCCCGCGGCCCCACCGCCCGTGGCTCCATTGCCCGTGGCAAACCCGCTGCCGGAGGCGACCCACAGCGTGGGACAGGGGCCCGTGGTGATCACTCCCGCCGGAACAATCGAGCCACGGCCGGCGGCCGACCATGCGGACAACCGCCCGACGATGCTCACCGGCCTCACCACCCCACCGGTGGAGCAGCCCCCGGCCGATGCGGTTCAACGTCCGACGATCGTGGAGGACTGGTCCAACCTCGGGCCACGAACCCCGTTGCCAGGGGAGGACAACCGCCCCACGGTGATGGAGGCTGGTCCAGTGATCATCGTATCGCCCGGCCTCGATATCATCGACACCTCATCGCCCACCATCGCTCCCGATGCTCCGCCACCCGACGGCCCCGCCGGGGGCGGCCCCGCGGCCGACCGTGACATGACCCTCGATCAGGCCAGAGCCCTGGCACAGCCCGCCGCCTCACCACGGCCAGAACCGCGGCCACACCCCGATCCGGTGATCGCGCCCGATCGCGCCCAGCTGGCGGCCAAGCGGCTGGAAGCCGAGCAGTCGAGCCCGGCCAACGACGGTCGAAAGCGCACTCGAACCGGCGACTGGGCGTTCCAGGCCACCGCACGCGGTCAGGAGCGCGCCGGAACTCACCCCTTCTTCAAGGAAGTCGGGCCCACGCCGCCCGTTGCCGGCCGGACATCGACCTTCATGGTCCATGGGGGTCGGCGCACGATGATCATGCTGCTGGTCATCGTGTTGGCCTCCGTCGCCGTTGTCGCCACCGCGTGGCTCGTGAAGCACTATCGCTCCACCGTTCAGCCCACGAGCGGCTCGACTGCTCCGGCTGCGGGGACGCCGGCGCCTGCCGTGACTCCGAAACCCGCGGCCACCGTGACCCCAAAACCGGCAGCCACCGTGACCCCGCCGCCCCCAGGACGTCGCGTCACGCTGACCAGCGACCCCGCCGGGGCGACGGTGTTCGACGCCCAGGACGGACAGGAGCTGGGACGGACGCCGCTGGTGCTCGATCTGGCGGCCAGCGCGCCGCGCCACGTCGTGTTGCGGCTGCAGGGTTACAAGACGCGTCAGGTTCGGCTGNAGGGGAACACGGCGGCACCCATCCGACTGGAGCCAACCCCGGTGCACCCACCGGCTCACCGGCCACGACCTCGACCGGGCAAGCGGCAAGAGGAGCTCAAGGAGCCATTTGGCCGGTAGCCGCAGCGTTTTTGCCCATGACAGCCAATATGGTACGGTAGGTCGGGGTATCTCATGAGCCTGATCAACCATCGCCAATCCGCTTCATTGGACGCCCACAGACGCTACCCGCTGGCCGTGGCCCTGCTGATGTGGGGGTGTGGCGGCACACCGCCAGCGCAGCAGCCCGTCGCCAACAGCCAGCTGCACGCCGTGGCGGCGCAGACGCTCTCGGCCGAGGGCGACCGCGACCGACAGAAGCTGCTCCAGGAGGAGCTTCAGCGGTACACCGGACAGACCATCGTGTTCTCTGCACGGGCGCTGGGGCCGAATGACCAGCAGATCCTGGCGCTCCTGGCGCAGGCGGTGGATGTGGTGGAGCAGCTCTATCTGCTCCAGTCCAGCCCCAAGATGCTGACCTACCGCGATCAGGTGGAGCAAGGCACCGAGCTGGATCGAAGCCTGTTCCATCGCAACCACGGTCCGTGGTGTCTGGGCAGCCAGGATGTGCGGTGCTGCGCACTGCGATCCATGCCTCCCCGGCAGCTGGCGCAACACAGCTGGCCCGAGGGGATGACGGTGGATGACCTGCGCCGGATGCGCGCCACGCCGGACGCCACCGCGCTGCTCGCCCCGTCCAGCGTGGTGCGCCGCAAGGGTCGCGGGTTCGTCGCCATCGCACCCATCGGCGACCCCGTGCTCGGGTCGCGAGTCCAGCGCCTGGCCGACCTGCTGCGCCAGGCCGCTGACCGGACGACGGAACCGACGCTGAAGGCCTATCTGCAGGGCCGCGCCAGCGCGCTGCAGTCGCGCGATCCGCGGGCCGACACCAGCCGCGAGGGCTGGCTTGGTCTCACCGGGCGGTGGCAGGTGACGGTCGGACCCTACGATGTGCGAGACGATCCATGGGGCATGAAGGGGCGATACGCCATGGTGCTGGCGCTGCAGGACGCCACCATCGGCGCCAAGCTGGACGCACTCCTTGGCAGCCTGCCGCGGATGACGGCATGGGTCGGCCAGCTGGTAGGCAAAAAGCTGCCCGGGCCGGGGCCGATGGAGCCGGTCTCCGCGGTCCAGGTGCTGCTCTGTGGCGGTGCCGCACGCCGCCCGGACGAGACCGAACTGCTGCACGTGCCGGGCGTGGCGCGGCGAACGCTGCTGATCAATCACATCCGCGTCAACGCGTCGGTGGAGCAGGCCATGGCACGGCAGGCGCTGGCCGAGACGCAGGACCAGGAACAGGTTTCGGAGGAATCCAGCATCCAGAGTCACCTGCTGCTGGAGGTCAGTCGAGACCTGGCCCCCGTCGATGATGTGCAACTCAAGGCGCTGGGCGACCGCTCGCCCACGATGATCGAGCTGCGAGCGCTGGTGTTCTCCCTGTGGCTGGGCAACGAGATGCGGCTACGCAAGCAGTTGAGCACCGAGCAGCTGCGTCAACACCACACCACGGTCCTGGTGCAGCTGCTGGCCCGGTTTCAGCAGGACCTGCAGCAGCCTGCCTCACGTGCCGCCGCGCTGGCGCTGGGCCTGCTGCTGGAGGGCAAGGCCATCGGGTATCAGGAGCCCGGACGCTGGACCATCGACCCGCTCAAGATGCGCGGCGTGGCCCGGAGCATGGCGAAGCAGGTGGCCTCCCTGCTGGTCAAGGGCGACAGGGCCGCAGCAACCAAGCTGTACCAGCGCTTCATCACCGACCGGGGCGGCCGGGTGCAGCTGTCGGAGATCCTCGATCGCCGACGCCTCCGGGTCCGTGAGAGCTTCATCCAGGCCGGCATCAAGCCCCTCGTGTTGACCTACCGGGTCACCGACCTCCCTGCCGTCCTGCCGCCCAAGAAGAAGGCCGAGCCCAAGAAGGCCGAGCCCACCAAGAAGGCCGAGCCCAAGAAGGCCGAGCCCAAGAAGAAGCCCGAGCCCAAGAAGAAGCCCGAGCCCAAGAAGAAGCCCGACAAGCCGTCCAGCAAGTGAGTCCGGCGACGTGCGGGTTGCTGTGCTACACTCCCCGCGGACTGCGCCCCGATGCGCCACGACGCCCAGAGCCCCAGGATCCGCGACCCGGAACAGCTGCGGGAGATCGCCCGACAGATGAGGGTCTCCATCGTGCGGATGATTCACCACGCACGGTCCGGCCATCCCGGCGGATCGCTGTCCTGCACCGACATCCTGACCTGTCTCTACTTCGCCGAGATGCAGCACTATCCGTTCCAGCCCTACTGGCCGGCACGGGACCGCTTCGTGCTGAGCAAGGGTCACGCCGCCCCGGCGCTGTACGCCGTGCTCAAGCACAGCGGCTACATCACCCAGCGCGACCTGGACCGGCTGCGCCAGCTGGGCAGCATCCTGCAGGGACACCCCGATTCACGTCGCTGCCCGGGAGTCGAGGCCTCCACCGGGTCGCTGGGCCAGGGCCTGTCGGTGGCGCATGGCATGGCTCTCGCCATCCGCACCCTGCCCCGCCGGCCGAGAGTCTACGTCGTGCTGGGCGACGGCGAGGTGCAGGAGGGCCAGGTGTGGGAAGCCGCCATGAGCGCCGCGCACTACGGGACCGACAACCTCTGCGCCTTCGTCGACAGCAACGGCCTGCAGATCGACGGTGAGGTCGGCCGGATCATGGGGGTCGAACCGCTGGTGGACAAGTTCCAGGCGTTCGGCTGGAACGCGATGGAGATCGACGGACACAGCATCGAGGCGATCCTGGGCGCCCTGGACCGGGCGCGGGCCTTCAGCGGAAAGCCCACCGCCATCGTGGCCCGGACGATCAAGGGCAAGGGTGTCCCCCTGTTCGAGAACCAGGTGAAGTGGCACGGCAAGTGCCCCAACGACGACGAGCTGGCTCTGGCGCTGCGGGCCCTGGGTGAACCGTGACCCGCATCCTCTCCACCCGCGAGGAGTTCGGCCGGACCCTGGTGCGACTGGGCGAGATGAGTCGCGACGTGGTGGTGCTGGACGCCGACCTCTCCTCCTCCACCTGCACGCGGATGTTCGCCGACCGCTTCGCCGACCGCTTCTTCAACATGGGGATCAGCGAACAGGACATGATCTGCACCGCCGCCGGCATGTCGCTGGCGGGAAAGATCGCCTTCGCCTGCAGCTTCGCCGTGTTCGTCACCGGTCGGTGCTGGGAGCAGATCCGTCAGAGCGTGGCCCTGCCCGGCTGCAACGTGAACATCGTCGGCACTCACGGGGGCATCACCGTGGGCCAGGACGGCGCCTCGCACCAGGCGCTGGAGGACATCGCCGTGATGCGCGCCATTCCGTCGATGACGGTGATCGTCCCGGCCGACGCGGTGGAGACCCGCAAGGCGGTGGAGGCCGCGGCCTGGTACGACGGGCCGGTCTACCTGCGGCTGACACGCGAGAAGCTCCCGATCATCTATCCCGACGAGAAGCGCTTTCGTATCGGCGTCGGAACGCTGGTCCGGGACGGCAGCGACGTCACGTTGTGCGGCATCGGACTGATGCTGCACCAGGCGCTGGAGGCCGCCGCGCTGCTGCAGACCGAAGGCATATCGGCCCGGGTGCTGGACCTGGCCACCGTCAAGCCGCTGGACGAGGACCTGGTCTGGCGCTGCGCCACCGAGACCGGCTGTGTCGTCACCGCCGAGGAGCACAGCATCATCGGAGGCCTGGGCGACGCCGTGGGCGAGGTGCTGCTCCGTCGACACCCTGTGCCGATGGAACGCATCGGCGTCCGCGATGCCTTCGGCCGCTCCGGCTCGCCTCAGGATCTGCTGGAATACTTCGAGCTCACCCCGGCAGCCATCGCCGAGGCCGCCCGGCGGGCCATCCGGCGCAAGGCCAGCTGACACCAAGAACGGAGGGAAGAACGATGCTCTCGCCCAAGCTGTTCACCGGAAGCTCCAACCCGCAGCTGTGCCACAAGGTCGCCCGGGAGCTCGCGATCGAGGTCGGTGACGCGGACGTGAAGCACTTCCCCGACGGCGAGGTGGATGTGGCGTTCAACGAGAGCGTTCGTGAGCACGACGTGTTCCTGATGCAGTCCACCTCCTACCCCGGCAACGACCACCTGATGGAGCTGCTGCTGATGACCGATGCCTGCCGCCGGGCATCCGCGGCGCGGATCAACGCCGTGATGCCCTACTTCGGCTACAGTCGTCAGGATCGCCTGATGCGCCCGCGGGTCCCGATCTCGGCCAAGGTCGTGGCCAACATGCTCGCCGCGGTGGGAGTGGACCACGTGATCACGATCGACATCCACGCGGCCCAGATCCAGGGGTTCTTCGACATCCCCGTCGACCACCTCCCCACTGCCCAGCTGCTGGTCGAGCATCTGTCGGGCCTGGGGCTGGAGGAGCCGGTGGTGGTCTCCCCGGATGCCGGCGGCGTGGAGCTGGCGAGCACCATCGCCATGGGCCTCGCCGGCACCATGGCGCTCATCGACCGCCGCCGTGGGGCGCCACCCAAGGCCAAGGCGATGCACCTGGTGGGAGACGTCGAGGGCTGCGACTGCATTCTGGTGGATGACATGATCGACACGGCCGGTACGCTGACCGAGGCCGCCGATCTGCTGATCACCAGCGGCGCCCGCAGCGTCCGCGCCGCGGTGACGCACCCCGTGCTGTCGGGGTCGGCCATCGAACGACTCAACCGCTCCAAGATCTCGGAGCTGATCTGCACCGACACGATCCTGCTCCCGGCGGAGAAACAGAACGACAAGATCACCGTGGTCTCCGTGGCCCCGCTGGTGGCGACCGCCATCCGCAACGTCCACACCGGAGAATCGGTGAGCCAGCTGGGATGACAACGCTGAGGAGAATCCATGTCCGAGCAAGCTGACCCCACGACCCAGGGCCGGGCCGATCTGGTGGCCTGGGACCGCTCCAGGCCCACAAACCACTTCGAGATCGACGGCAACCTGCACCATCTGCTGCGGATGCATCTGGGGGAAGAGCGATTCCAGGAGCACTGGCCCATGCTCATGCGCGCTGGCGAGCTGAGCGCGCAGTCGATGGATCAGCTGGCACGCGAGTCGAACCGCGACGAGAACCTGCCCCGGCTCCAACGCTTCGACGGTGTGGGGCAGCAGGTCGAAGAGGTGGTGTTCCATCCCAGCTACCACGAGCTGGGGGCCCAGATCTGGAGCACCGGTGTGCTGTCGGTGCTGGCCCGGCCCGACAGCGACGTGCTGTGCGGGGCGCTGGCCTACCTCGTGACGCACAACGGCGAGGCCGGGCACGTCTGCCCGGTGGCCTGCACCGCGGGCCTGATCAAGCTGCTCCAGCGCGTGGGCAGCGAGGCGCAGCGCGAACACTACCTGCCCCGGCTGCTGGAGACCGATTATGGCCAGCGGCTGCACGCGGCGCAGTTCGTGACCGAGGTCCAGGGCGGCTCGGATGTGGGGCTCAACGGCTGCGTCGCTGTCCCCGATCCCCAGCAGCCCGGTCACTACCGCATCACCGGGGAGAAGTGGTTCTGCTCGGTGATGGATGCCCAGCTGTTCGTGATCACCGCCCGGGTGGGGTCCACCGCCGGAACCGGCGGGCTCGGACTGTTCCTCGTGCCGCGTAAGGTGAACGGTACGATCAACAACTTCACCATTCGTCGCCTGAAGTACAAGCTGGGCACACGCTCCATGGCCTCGGGCGAGGCCGACTTCCACGGCGCGCTGGGCGAGCCCATCGGTCTGCCGCACCGCGGGTTCAAGAACCTGATCAGCATCGTCCTCGACACCTCCCGCGTGCACAACGCGGTTGCCGCCAGCGGCAGCATGCGGCGGGCATACATCGAGGCCCAGACGTTCGCCCATCATCGCGTGGCGTTCTCGCGGCCCATCGTGGACCACCCGATGCTCCGCGAGCGGCTGGCGCGGATGCGGGTGCTGAGCAGCGCGGCGGTCTCCACCACGTTTCGCATCCTCGCCATGAGCGACCGGCTCCTCGGTGATCCGCAGGCCAGGCCGGACGAGGAGCTGACCGCCGCCCGGCGGACCCACGTCAACATCAACAAGTACTGGACCGCGATCAAGTGCACCGAGGTGGTGCGCGATGGCATCGAGGTGCTGGGAGGCAACGGTACGATCGAGGAGTTCTCCGTCCTGCCCCGGCTGTACCGCGACGCCATCGTGCTCGAGAGCTGGGAGGGCTCGCACAACACGTTGTGCGCCCAGGTGCTCCGGGACTTCGCCCAACGCGGCCTGCATCGCCAGTGGCTGGCCGAGGTGCGAGACGCCGTGGAGCGCGTGCGCCACGAGTCCCTGGGTGAGCACCACGACCGCGCCGCCACCGTGCTGAAGGACGTGGCCCGCCGCATCGATCACCTGCTGGCCGCAGGCGAAGACTACGCCAGCCTTCACATCCGGCGCGTGGTGGACCGCATGTGTCTGCTCAACAGCTACGTCAGCCTGCTGCTGGAGCTGAACTGGGAGCTGGAGCAACAGATCACGTCGGACAAGGCGGCGGTGGTGGACCTGTACCGGCTGCTGTACATCGACCAGGTCGATCCGATGGATCGCGAGGACCTGGTGCCGCTGTTCGAGAAGGTGACGGGGCTGTAGGGGTACGTTGAGCTGGCAGTGATTACGGCGTAACTCCGCTCATCGGGGCCGAACACGGAAGATGCAGTAGCAATTGCTAGTCCCCTGGAAATGAAACGGCTTCCAAAAACGCTGCCCTTGTGATCTAACTTGTGGATGGTCATCACCAGACACCCAAAGGCAAGGCTGGACTTGACCGAGGAGGAGCGCACCGAGGTGGAGCGACTCGCTCTTCGCATTCGGACAAACCGGCATCTCGCTCCGCGGGCCAAGATCTGGTGCCGATTCTCCATCAGAGAAACGCAAACAGGCGCCGCTTCTTCTGGCAACGCATCAACACGAACGCTTCCTGACGACCGACCTCAACAGGTGGATTCCAGCGCACGATGGCCATCGCAACCCTCCAGGTAGTTGCACGCCAGATGATCATACTCGTCGCTGACAGTCGATCCCCCAAGGCAACAGATCGATCTCAAAGAGAATCTACGGCACCATCAAACAGATCGCCACTCTATACCCTCACGGTGAATGCCAATCCAAACCTCCTGGCTATGGAGAGCAATCCGCAAAACAAGTACATACGTCCTCTCCTGGGCCACAGACCTCGTCGCCACACCGCACGCACACATAGCACTCGCAGCCCGATACGGGCGCGCATGTCCCAGCGCTCGTAGGCATCTTCACCTTGATGGCCTGCAAGCCAGCACAACATCTTTGGTTCAGATCGCCGCTCAAGTTCTCGAACTGATCGCCTTCGCCATAGCAGTCGCAGTCCATAGGGCAATTGCAGACGGACTCCCACGCCTGGCAGTATCCGTCGCCGCATCCCGTGCAGACAAATCGACGTGGTTGTCGTTCGCTGCACTGACCCTTCCAGGTAGCTATCTTGTCGATGACCGGAATGAAGTTGTAGCAGCATTCCTCCTGCAGGGGATCTGTGATGTATCCACCCCACGGAATGCACCCACCATCGCCAGACTTCCAATCCATCGGTCGGACGTCACGTGCTGCTCCGTCCAGAACAGAATCCGACGCCCCATCTCCAGTTGACCGTCCAGAACACGCGACCACTCCAAAAACCAGTGTCGCCCATGTTGCGACCCTGATGCTCGTTTCATTCCAAGTCACAACATCCTCCATCGACCGCCATCGACCGTTGGAATAGTCTATAGCAGTTCCCATCGCGACGCAAGCTCAACTAACTGTCGTTGTCCTTGACGTAAATATCCCAGTACTCTTTCAAATACGGCGTGCGGCGGCGTGCGGTAGAGGCCTATCGAAGCAGTCAGGACGCTGGGAGTCACAGCGAAACTCCGCTGATCTTGCCATCCTGACGACGGGGTTGCGGTCTTGCGAAAGGTGTAGTTCGTGTTCCCCGCCTGACGGAAACCAACCACGAAGGGATACATGCTGTTCTGGTAGTCCGAGGTAACATAGGCGGTTTGGTATTGGTACCAGCAATCGCTATAGACCGTACCCGACATCTCAAATAGGCCGGAGCCGTTGACCTTTCCAAAAGTATACATGAGGCACGGTCCATTGGGCCCAGAGCTCGCGAATGTTACGAGGCAGTTGTATGGGAGTGTGCCTGAGACACCTGAGCAGGTGATCGCTGGGGAATCAATAGTCAATTCCGACGTCGATGTCGCTCCTGGCGACATTCCAGGAGTGCGCAAAGTCTGAAATGTCAAGTGGTTGTTGTCATCCACCCATCCAAATACCCAGGTGCTGGTCTGCGGATCCCATGCACCCGAAATCCCGTTTCGCCTGGTTGTTCGGTCGACTCCGCCGGCCTGAAAATACCCGTAGCTCCAACTGGAACCTTCGTTTTGTGAATAGGCCCACCGTATCTTCTGATTGTCATTCGTCACGGTCTCTTCGGCGAGCCAGGCAGCTGCAACATAGTTGTTGGCGTACTTGTCCATTGTGATTGCTACGTTCTTCCATGTGTCACCGTGGACAGTCCATTCAATGCTTGCTCTCGATGACCAGGCACTCGACGAATCATACTTCGCGAAATGCGCGTTTGCTCCATACGGAAACGCCAAGAAGAGCTGATCGTCGCCCAACTGGTCAGTTGACACTGTACTCATCCTGAGGTCAGGGTTGTAGTTGGGCATTGATGGCGTACCACCAGACCAGGTTAGGGCGTCAGTCGATTTTTTGAACGCCGTTGATGTGTTCTTCCATCCATATCGGTTTCGAAGTCCTTCAATGTCATCTCTTCGCAGGTACCTCGCCTCAAGAGATGCATTGCACCCTGAATCACACGCCATGACACCGACGTAGTTGTACTGTTGGCAACTCCATGGGTGATTAAGCCCGAGGATATGACCTAGCTCGTGCAGCAAGATACCGACAAAGTCGCTATACGACTGCTGCACTGGCATTGTTCTCCAGACCTTGTTACCGTCAGCAAGATACTGGTACTTCTTCATCGCAACATGCCCGTTCTTGCATCCATTCGCATCGCAGTTTCCCCGCCATGCGCATGCATCTGCACCACCACAGACGCCACCAGGATATCCGTCTCCGTCAGCCCGGATGATCACCTTCGGGTTGTTTGGATTGTCATCATCTGGCCAGACCCAGAATCCCTTGTATTCGAATCGAATCCTCGCCTGACCATCCTCGTTCCAAGAGTCAAGAGCCAGTTTGACGTACCGCTCAAGCGCGCTCAAGCGTGTACACAGTTGCACCCCAACTTGGGTCAATCAAGTATTGGATCCCTTCCGATGTGTATAGACTCAGGTAGACTGGAATCACACGACTGCTACTGACATTCCAGGTAGTGCCGCCAGCACACCACGCATGTGAGTAGCGGGGCAACAACGCAAGGAAGAACACCACAACTGCACCAAGAAGCCTTGTCATTTCCCGATCTCCTTGTCGTGCACTCACTTCGTGGTTGTCGTGAGTTGCTGGGCCTGTTTGAGGAGCAGGCTGTTTCCACGGAAGTCCACCACACCAGACACTACAGGCAACGCTGCGTTCTGATCGTCGATGCAGCAGGTCTGCCCACTGCCGGTCAACAAAAACAAGAGATAGGTCTGACCCACCTTCAGTTCGTGAGACTCGGACGTCTCCGTCCACGTGACCTCAACCGATGCTATCGACGCACCTGCCCATACCTCGAGAACCTGAACCGTAGAGATGTGTCTTGTGGGCATTGCAGGAACGGATGGAAGTGTCACTTCATCCATGATCTTGCCAACGACCACCGACGTTGCGCGACTTGCCATCTTTGGGAGCCACTGACTTGGGTCATTCTGTTCACTCCTCGCCAAGTTGAATGTCTGGCTCGCCTTGTCGGCGACCTCCGCCGGCATGACCGGGCCGGTCGGGTGTGCCACAACGCCCTCCGCGCCACG
>Ga0051980_10003284_pt1 | contig 12232 bp, 13 predicted proteins | sample CryGey13umfilter_2_FD_55014 | JGI IMG/M metagenome (GOLD analysis project Ga0051980, IMG submission 55014) | Groundwater microbial communities from aquifer in Utah, USA - Crystal Geyser 4/9/14 3 um filter | ecosystem: Environmental > Aquatic > Deep subsurface > Groundwater | place: USA: Utah...
GAGTTTAGAGTTTAGAGTTGAATTACGAAATGTTGAATAATAAAATAACTAAACGCTAAATACTAAAAACTGAATAACAAATAACCCCTAATGCCTTTTCAATGAGTGTTGAGTTCTTGGTTTTGAGTGATAAAATGACTTAACACTTAACACTAAGCATTAAAAACTCATATTGCGCCTCGTTGATGAATTTTGAATGATACTTTTTTGACTAAACCCCAAGCACTAAACACGGATTGAATGATTTAAAACCATAAAAGTAAACCTATATCTTTACTTTTTTGTACATTTGTAAATGTATTTGTTTACATTTAAGTTTAATTGTAAACTTAATTTTTTACAAAAAATGAGAAACAAGAGGAAACTTTTAATTGAACAATTAGACCAAAAACTGCAATCTTTTCAAAAAACGGAACTGGTTTTAGTTCCGAATAAAGGATGGATTCATACAATTCGCACTGCTCTCAATATGACGATGGCCCAACTTGGAGCTAGGCTTAAAATCACAAGGCAAGGCGTGAAAGGCATTGAAGAAAGTGAGTCAAGAGGTTCGATATCAATCAATTCATTAAAAGAAGTAGGAGAGGCATTGGATTTGAAGTTCGTTTATGGATTTGTCCCCAAAAACGGAACCATTGACAATTTAGTGAACATAAAGGCTGAAAAATTGGCTCGGAAAATAGCGTTAAGAACAGATCAAAACATGAAGTTAGAAGACCAAGGAATAGGAGATGAGAAAATTAACGAATCCATAAAAGAATTAGCCGATGAAATAAAACGAGAGATGAGAAGGTCATTATGGGACTAGAATTGCATTATAAAGATGGGCAAACGCCTTTAGATGAAGAACAAAAGAAAGGCATCAAGATAAAGTCAATTACCACACAAGAAGAACTGGATGAGTTTGAGCAACTCAATATTGAAAAGGCAGTAGAGTGGACAATTCATACCCGTTTAAAACCGGAAAAAATATTAACAGAAAAATTCATAAAAGACTTGCACAAAAGGATGTATGGTGATGTTTGGAAATGGGCAGGAGAATATAGAAAAACGGATAAAAATATCGGTGTAAAATGGACTCAAATCCAAATAGAATTAAAAAATCTGATGGATGACACGAAATATTGGATAGACAACAAAACATATCCGCCTGAAGAAATTGCCATCAGATTTAAACATAGAATAGTAGCAATCCACTGCTTTGTAAATGGAAATGGCAGGCATTCAAGAATGATGGCCGATATCATTATAGAATCCGTTTTTGGAAAAGAAACTTTCAGTTGGCATCAATCAAATATGGTTAAAGCGGACGAAAAAAGAAAGGAATATATCAAAGCTTTAAAGGAGACTGACAAGAGAAACATAAAACCGCTGATGAAATTTGCTGAAAACTAAAATTGACGATGATTTGATGATTCAATGATTTGATTAATTTTAAGTGTTTAGTTTTGAGTTTTAAGTTTTTTTTGAACAACGAATAACCTATAACGAATAACTTTAATGCCTTTTGGCTATTGGCTTAAAAGTAATTAACGATTGAAGAATTGTCATTCCGAGCTTGTAGAGGGGAACGATTTTTGATTTGATGGGTTCTTAGTCTTGACTTTTTTAACTTATTAATAGGTTGGTCAATTAGTTCTTGTCAAATTTTTAAAAATCCTAGTCAGGTTGAGCGCAGTCGAAACCGTTTTTTGAACTAAAGGATGCTCCCATTAATAACACTTAACATTAAAAACTGGCATAGTTGGCAACAAGCATAGAAAACGAAATTTTGTAAATGACGTATTGAATAATTATATTTGTACGTAATTTTAATTCAGGGATTATGGAAACTAAATTGACATTGAGATTAAATGATAATGTTATCGAGAGAGCTAAGATTTATGCTCGCAGTCACAAGATTAGTCTTTCAAAGATGATTGAGTCTTATCTTGATTGCATAACGAGACAAAAGGAAATGGATAAAAAGATTTCGATTACCCCTCTTGTTGAGAGTTTAAGTGGTGTGATTGATTTACCTGATGACTTTGATTACAAAAAAGAGTATCGTGATTATCTGGAAGGAAAATATAAATGAAAAAGATATTTGTCGATACCAACATTGTGATTGATTTGTTATCACGCAGAGAACCTTTTTTTGGAGAAGCTGCATCCCTATTTTCACTTGCCGACAAAAAGCAAATTGAATTATCCGTATCATCTTTAACGATTGCTAATACAAGTTATGCGTTATTGAGACAGATGGATTCAAACAAAGCAAAATCAATTTTAAGAAAACTAAGATTGATTGTGAAAATTTTGCAACTAGATGATAAAATTATAGGATTGACCTTAAATGACGAGACTTTCTCAGATTTTGAAGATGGACTTCAATATTTTACAGCTATTGAAAACGGACAGGACTTGATTATAACGAGGAATCTGAAAGATTTTAAAAATTCAAAATTACCAATCCTGACAGCTAAACAATTTATTGAAACTATTGAATAAGGCCGGCTGCCTAAAAAATTGAACAACGCATAACTTATAACAAATAACGCGCATGCCTTGTTGAGGAGTTTTTAGTGTTGAGTTCTTAGTTTTCAGTGATAAATGATGAATTACGAAATCTTGAAAGTTGAGTCATAAAATAACTAAGCACTGAAAACTAAAAACTTTTGAATAACGTATAACCAATAACGAATAACCCTAATGCCTTTTGGCTAATGCTTTATTAATAACTTTATAAACTAAAAATACGAATATTCGGTATGTTCAGTTCACAAAAAACAAAAGACAGTTTGATTCTTTCGCTTTACAAAGCCAAGGAAACGGTGTTTCGTTTGCGGGATGTGGCGTTGATAACCGGAGATTCGGACGTGTTGTCGTTGAGCAAAAAACTCAACTATCAGGTTAAAAACGGTAAACTTCTCAATATCAGGAAAGGAATTTATGCAAAGCCAAACTATTCTAAGGAAGAACTAATCTGTATTCTCTATTCACCCTCCTATATTTCATTAGATTATGTTTTACAGAAGGCAGGCGTAGTTTTTCAGTATGATTCGCAATTGACAGCCGTGAGTTATCTGAGCCGGGAAATAGAGATAGAGAATCAATCGTATCGATATCGAAAAATAAAAGGTCGTATTTTAGTCAATCCTGCGGGTGTGATAAGGCAACAAAACATCAGCATGGCAAGCCCGGAACGTGCTTTTTTAGACATGCTCTATCTTGAAAAAAACTATCATTTTGACAATATAGCCTCGCTTAGCCAAGACATGGTTTTAGCCTTACTACCAATCTACGAAACCAAAACGCTGACGAAGCACGTAACGCATCTATTCGAGCAACATGGACATCAATAAACATCGATTTTATTTGGTGCAAATACTGAAAGACATTTATGCAGACATTGAGTTGGCTGCCTGTTTAGGTTTTAAAGGCGGGACTGCACTGATGTTTTTTTANGAGCTTCCCCGGTTTTCCGTAGATTTGGATTTTAATCTTATCCAAGTGGAAAAACAAGCAGTGGTGTACGATAAAATAAGAAAAATACTCTTGAAATACGGTAGCATACATGACGAAGCACAAAAGTTTTACGAGCTTATTCTTGTATTAGATTATGGTTTTGCGGAGCGGAAACTAAAAGTTGAGATTTCGAACCGGGCGTTTGAAGACCGGTATGAAGTAAAGAACTTGTTGGGCATTCCCGTAAAAGTAATGGTGGCAGCAGATATGTTTGCGCATAAACTTTGCGCATTATTAGACAGGAGTGTATTCACCAACCGCGATGTATTTGATTGTTGGTATTTTATGAGCAAACAGATTCCAGTCAACAAAAGCATCATCGAAAACCGTATGCAGATGCCTTATGCCAATTATCTTCAACAGTGTATAGACAAACTCGAAAACACGAAAGGGAAAAGTATGTTGCAGGGCTTGGGCGAGTTGATGGATCAAAACATAAAACTATTTGTACGAACAAGGCTTCGCAGCGAAACAATCAGCTTGTTGAAGTTTTATAAAGACTACCCGATTGTTGCGTTTTGATGATTTGGAGATTTTTGTCCCCTTGAGTGCAGTCGAAAGAGTGGCAAAAATACAGCCGATTCTCAAGAGCGCCTCGACTGCGCCCGATGTGGCAATGGCAGCAATTCTACACCACTTGACGAGACAAAAATTTAGCAGCATCAAAGCGTCCCGACTCCGCTTGACAGGACAATACCAATAAAAATTTAGGAATTTGCGCCGATAGCTATCGGGATTGGGGGATTTGATAATATGATGATCTGATAATATGATGATTCAATGATTTGATTAATTTTAAGTGTTGAGTTCTTAGTTTTGAGTAATGAATGATGAATTACAAAATCTTGAAAGTTGAGTCATAAAATAACTAAGCACTAAAGGCTAAAAACTAAAAACTTTTGAATAACGCATAACTTATAACAAATAACACGCATGCCTTGTTGAGGAGTTTTTAGTTTTGAGTTCTTAGTTTTTAGAGATAAATGATGAATTGATGATTTCCTTTTAACTAATGACCAATGGCGGATAACGAACTATTGGCTTCATAACGATTTGGGGAGTTTTCATGCAAATAAAAGAGAGAAGAAAGTATTAAAATGCATTTAAAATATACTAACGGAAACACTATAATCTGAGCCCTATTTATGTGCGGAATATACGGGACAACAATAAATTATCCGGAAAAAATAATTTGGGAGAAGTTAAACAGATTTTCTTTTAGAGGACCTGACCAGCAAGGTATTGAACGATATCATACTCAAGATTGGCAACTTATTTTCGGGCATAATAGACTGTCAATCGTCGATTTAGATATTCGTTCCAAACAACCTTTTTCTTATTTGAATCAAGTACACGTGGTTTTCAATGGAGAAATTTATAATTTTAAAGATATCCGAGAAGCACTTATAAAAAAAGGTTATACGTTTAAAACAGAAAGCGATACAGAAGTTCTTTGTGCATCTTATTTGCAATATGGATTTGACTGTGTCAAACATTTTAATGGAATGTTTGCTTTTGTGATTTATGATGTGAAAAAACAGCTTTTATTTGGAGCAAGAGATAGGCTTGGAAAAAAACCTTTTTATTATTTTAAAAACGGATTAGATTTTGAATTTTGCAGTCAATTGTCAGGGATAAAAATGCATCATAAGAATTTGACTGTTTCTGAAAAGTCAATCGGTCTATATTTGGCATGGAAAGCTGTGCCTGATCCGTACTCTATTTATGATGAAGTTAAAAAACTTAGAGCCGGTCATATGTTTTCCTATTCACTTACAAATGGTGATTTTAAAGACTGGCCTTACTGGGATGTAATTAATCAAGATGCCCCTGCTTTTGATGGTGATTATGAAGATGCCAAATCAGAGTTGAAAGATTTACTAACGGATGCCGTCAAAGTCCGTCTTTTTGCTGACGTTCCCGTTGGAGTTTTTCTATCTGGCGGTATCGATTCGTCTTTGATTGCTGCTTTGGCAAAACAATGTCACGAAGATGAAATAAAAACCTTTTCAGTAAAATTTAATGTAACTGAATTTGATGAAAGTGAGCATGCAAAAGCAGTTGCGGCTCATTTAGGGACAAACCATCACACCATTCATTGTGATGAAAAAGAAGCACTTAAGCTTATTGATGATTTTTCCTATTATTACGATGAGCCTTTTGCAGATTCTTCTGCGTTACCTTCTATGTTATTGGCAAAATACACCAAACAAAATGTCACAGTTGCATTATCTGGAGATGGCGGCGACGAAACTTTCTTAGGATACAGTCGGTATCTTCGTTTCTTAAAAAAGAAAGAATTTTATAAAATTCCGTATTTGTTAAGAAAACCAATTGCGCAAGCTCTTTTAAGTACAAACAATCAGAAATTAAAGCGATTCGGAAACCTATTTGGAGAACTTTCTGCGGTTGAGGCATATATGGCTACAATCACAACTACTGACAATAGCTGGTTTGATTTCGATAAAAAATATTTTGATATTTCGGAAAGCAAATATTTAGAAAACTTAGAACATGATTCTTTAGAGAAAATATCAAATTTTGAAACCAAGACCTATATGAATTGGGATATAAACACCAAGGTTGACCGAGCCACGATGGCATTTTCTTTGGAAGCCAGAGCACCGTTAATGGATTACCGGGTTATTGAATTTGCTAAAAAACTGCCTACCAGGTTTAAGTACGACGGCACCTCGCAAAAGCGTATTCTAAAAGACATACTGTATGATTTAGTACCCAAAAACTTATTGGACAGACCCAAAGCCGGTTTTGCAATACCACTTGAACATTGGTTTAGAGATGAGTTGAAAGAAAAAGTTATGGATGAATTAACATTGAAAAATTTAAAGGAAATCCCTGTGATTAACCCTCAAGTAACCTACAATAAAATTCAGGATCACATGAGGGGAACAGCGGATAATCACTATATTATTTGGAGTCTTTTGGTGCTAAAGGGCTGGGTAAATGAAATAGAGAGTTAAACTGAAAAGAAGTTGTAAATATGTCAAAGTTTGATTTTAAAAACCTAATTATTAACAATACGATAATTATTAAAAACCTTTTTTTTTTAAATGTCAATAATTTTGTTCTCTATTTTGCTCCAATAATTGTTGTTCCTATTCTTATCAGACGGGTTGGGATTGATGGATATGGATTGTTTGTGTTTTCATTTGCATTTGTTTCATATTTTAAAATATTAGTAGATTTTGGTTTTGAGCTAAGTGCTCCAAAATACATTGTCCAATTAAAACAAGATGATGAGACTAATTTATCTAAGATTTTTAGTGGGCTTTTGTATTACAAATTTTGGCTGATATTAATATCAGTATGTTTGTTTCTTCCGATTATTTATTTCAGCACATTAACTAACAAAGTTTCTTTATTGATTTATTGTTTGAACTTTATAACCGTGATTGCTTCCTTCCTTAATATTAATGCCTTTTTGTACTCTTTCCAAGAAATAAAATATGTGACATTATTTAATTCACTCGGGAGGTTGTTTTTTTTGTTTTCGGTACTTTTCTTTGTCAAAGACGGTAACGATCTTGAGCTATTGGTGCTGCTTAACTCGTTGAGTTATCTATTACCGGCTATTGGGTTGTTCTATTTTATAAAAAAAAAATACCATCTGCGTTGGACGGGCTATGATCTATTATTTTTTAAACCGATTCTTTTGGAATCAAAAAATGCATTTATCTCCGGTATAAGTGTCAGTTTGTACGGACCGACAAATTCTTTTCTCATAGGATATTTTTTATCACCTGCTTTGGTTGGTGTTTTTAGTACTATAGAGAAAATTTACAATGCATCGACTACTTTAATTAGCTCAACTTCAATTGTTTTCTATCCGATATTAATTAATAAATACCAAAAATCAAGAGAAATATTTAAAAGCTATCTAAATCGGGTTGAACTTTTCTTTATTATTAGTTCTCTAATTACAGGCATAATCATTTGGTTAGCTAAGAATTTACTAATTATCTTTTTCTTTGGTGAAAATTTCTACTATGCAAACTATGCAATTTGGTTTTTGGGTACAATTTCTATATCGCTTATTTTTTCTTCGTTTGGCTCTCTTTATTCTAAATGTTTTATCATTTTTGGTAAATCAAGATATTTAGTTCATTTTACTTCAGTAGGATTTGTTATTAACCTTTCTGTCATGTTTTTAGTTCTATATTTTGAAAATTATATTTTACTAATGTTGCCAATTTTGATGACACAAATGTTTATTGCTGTTTCTAAGAAAATTTTTATTTCAAGAATCTTAAAAAAGGCAATAGATTGAACTGGTTTCTTTATATATTGTTCTTGATCATATTCGTATTCAATTTGAACGGAATCTTTTATGTTTTTGCTGATTCCAGCGCCTTTTTGTCTCCTTTAATTTTGATTATCAGTTTTTTAGTAATTTTAAGAAATTCACAATCGGATTCATTTAGCAAGGCGTCTTTGATACTCAGAGGGTGGTTTTTGTTTTATTTAAGTTATATAGTTGTCGGCTTGATAAGTTTAGCCATTTTTGGTTTTTATAGAGATATTAATTTTACCGTCATCAGAACTATCTTTTCCACAATCATACTCCTTTATGCATTAACAATGCTAATTTTGGAATTGATAAAAACAAAAGGGCTTGATAAGGTCATTTCAATCACAACTGTTTTCTTAACAATTTCGGCCGTTAGTATTATTTTTATTGATTACTTTGATTTGATAATCCTTTTTAAGAAGGGTATGGATGAAGACAACAGGAATCCCGGTTTGTTTTTAAATCCAAACGAAGCAGGTTATGAAGCGGTAACTGCATATATTTTTATTTTATTTTCTTTTAAAAACATCAAAAAATTTTACCAAAAATCAGCAATTATTATTCTACTTATGTTTGTTGCTTATGCTGCTTTTTTAACTTTTTCAAAGGCGGCCATTCTTTCTGTTTTTATAGTCACTTTTGTTTATCTTTTTTTGTACGCAAAGAAGAATTTTCTATTAATAAGTTCAATCAGTCTTGTCATGATAACAGTATTTTATCAAAACGCGGAAAAGATAAAATCAAATTTTGAAGGGGTTGAATTAAGGAGGATAGAAACGATTGAATCTTTGTTGAAAAGAGATATTAAAGGTGATGTTACAACGGGTAGGTCTGAAATAAACGAATATTCATGGCAGTTAATTTCTGATAATCCCTTGATTGGTATCGGTCTTGGAAATTTTGGATCACTTCCGGGTCTGGAAATGGCTAGCCACAATACCTATTTTCAGATTTGGGGAGAAGCAGGAATTTTGGTGCTACTTATTTTTTTAGTTACCCTATTAAACATAACTGTTAAATTTATTTTTGGCTCTTTTGATATTTCATATAGATTTTTAGGAATTTCGCTGTTGCTTCTTTTCTTGTCAAACGCTTTAGTTTCTAATAATTTATTGGAAAATAGAGTTTTTAATATCTCATTCGTATTGCTATTATGTGTAATTTACAAGTTTACAGCTCATGAAAATCCTCTGCGTCATAGATAGCCTCGGCTCGGGCGGAGCGCAACGGCAGTTGGTTAATCTCGCCATCGGGTTTAAAGAAAGAGGCCATGAGGTTTCTTTTTTGGTTTATCACAACGAATCTTTTTTCAAACCCATACTCGAAGAAGCCAAGATTCCCATTACTTTTATACTTGAAAAGAATTATTTTTGGAGAATCCTCAAAATAAGGTCTTTTATAAGAAATGGAAATTTTGATATAGTATTGTCCTTTCTTGAAGGTGCAAACTTCATAGCGGAGCTTTCTTCTCTGCCCTATCGAAAATGGAAACTTGTTGTGGGGGAAAGAAGTGCCAACCCCAATTTGCTCAAGTCAAATAAGCTGATAGCTTACCGTTGGTTTCATCTCTTAGCAAATTATGTGGTGGCCAACTCTCACGAAAATATCAGGTTGGTAAAAAAATGCAACCCTTTTCTCCCTCAAAATAAACTCAAGGTAATATATAACAAAGTAGATTTGAATAAATGGAACCCAAAAAATGATGAGGTTTTAGAAACAAACAAAACTTTCAAACTCCTCATCTTAGCCAATCATCAGCCTCTTAAAAATGCTATTGGGCTGATAGAAGCCATTTCTTTAATCCCTGACGACCACAAAAAAAAACTGACCGTGCATTGGTATGGCAGGCAGGATAGTTATGAAGTAAAAGAAACATTCTCACAAGCAATAGATTTGGTGAAAAAATGTAAATTGGACACAACCATACAATTCTTTCCGCCCACATCTGAAATCCAAAACTTGATTCATAATTATGATGCCTTGGGGCTTTTTAGTTTATACGAAGGATTTCCCAACACCATTTGCGAAGGTATGGCAAGCGGTAAACCCATTATAGCATCCGCAGTATCCGATGTTCCGGTCTTTATAGAAGAGGACATAAACGGGTTTCTTTGCGATCCAAATGATACGCAATCCATTGCAAATGCACTTATTAAAGCCATAGAATCGTCTAAAGAATTGCTTAGCGAAATGGGAAAACGAAACCGCGAAAAAGCAGTAGAAATGTTCTCAATAGAAAAAACGGTCGATACGTACTTAGAAATATTCAATTCAGAAAGCTAAAAGTCAAAGATTCATGTCACTAATTTTAAAATGTAGAAAAATAATTGCAGGATTTAATTGCCTGATAATTAAATTTTTTTATTTTGATAAATTGAAAATCTCATTTCCATCAATCTCATTTTCCATGAATGCTTTAAACTTAAAAAAAGGGAGCAAGACAATTATCGGTAAGAGAGCTATATTGGGTAAACATTGCGAGATAATCGTTTTGGGGGAACTAATAATTGGAAATAATTTTAGCTTAAATAAATATTCGAGAATTGTTGCGCACGAAAAAATAACTATTGGTAACAATGTAACAATAGCTCAATTTGTTTCAATACTCGACCATGACCATGCGTATCATTTTGAAAATGAAAACCTAATATTTAATGGTTACTCAACAGCTGCAATAGAAATTGGAAATAATGTTTGGATTGGTGACAAGGTAGCAATAAACAAAGGAGTAAAAATTGGGAATAATGTAATTATTGGAGCAAATAGTGTTGTAACAAAGGATATTCCTAATAATGTGGTTGCAGTCGGTGTACCTGCAAGAATTTTAAAAAATTTAACTTAGAATGAAAAAAAAAAAAATTTTATTGATAGGACCAAACATTGGTAACAAAAATAATTTTTATGGAGGAGGAGTAGGAGGTTATACGAGGAATATGGCATTATATCTTAAAGATTTTCAATTTAAGGATTTTTCAATTATTCCATATTTCTGTAGTGCCCGAAAAAAAAATGAATTAAAATTCATTTCGTTTCCCGTTAGATTTTTAAAAGATATTTTCGGTCTGATTTTTAAAATAATATTTAACAAAATTGATGCAATTCATATCCTTGGACAATACAGAAATGCGCTGCCCCGAGAATTTGCATGGGTTGTGATTGCCAAATTATTTAGAGTTGCAATAGTTTATGAAATTAAAGCAGGAATGTTCATTGCGGCATCTAAAAAAAATAAAGTACATAAATGGCTTTCAAATTTTATCTTAAAAAAAAGTGACCTTATACTTGTAGAAGGTAAAACATACTTAGATTATGTTTACAAGGAAAGCCTTAAAAAAGCAATTTACTTTCCCAATGTTGTCTCAAATTCAGAAATAACTAAACCAAAAGAAATTATATTGAAAGAACCGCTAAAGATTTTATTTGTCGGATATTGTTATGAGGGAAAAGGAATCTTTGAAGCTGTAAAAGCTATTCACTCTGAACGCTTAAATGTCAATATTGAATTAGAAATAATTGGAGCTGAAAGTGAAGATTTTTCAACTTGGATGGATTCAATTTCTAAAAATACAAGAGTCAAAATTATGCGATATGGAGCTAAAAACCATGAGTTTGTGCTTGATAAAATGAAGGCAAACACAATTTATTTATATCCGTCAAAACATGCAGGCGAAGGACATAACAATACAATCAATGAAGCAATGATGAATTCTATGATAATTATTTCATCAAACGCTGGCTTTTTAGAAGATGTTTTAACCAATTGCGGGTATCTTATTGAATCAGATGACAGTCTGATTGAAAAAATTGTAGATACAATCCTAGAAATATTAAAAAACCCTCAAATTGCTGTTCAAAAAGCTCAAAACGGTAGGAATAAAATTGAAAATATTTTCAATTCAGAGACACAAGGAAAAATACTTGAAGAACAATACGAGAAAATCTTTAAGTCCCCATGAACCAAATCATCCAATCCTTTAAAACAGAAGCCACCCTATTAGAAGAAGTCCCGACACCAAAAGTAAAGCGCGGGCAAGTCTTGACAGAAACTTCTCGAAAGTTTTTATGGGCATAACCCTAAAAATTAAATTATAACATTTATTTTTGTGGTTATAACCCTAAAGAATGATTTTACGCCCAAGTTATATCGAAGCCATCAAACCCTTTATAGGCAAACCACCCATAAAGATCATTACCGGTATCAGGCGTTCCGGTAAATCTACCGTACTGCGGTTGCTCAAAGAAGAACTGTTGGAAAGAGGTGTTCAAGAAGAGCAGATTATTTCCATCAATTTTGAAAGCTTTGCGTATGCTGATATTTTAGAAGCCCTAAAGTTGCATCAATATATTAGCCAGCAAATAAAAACAAAGCAGAAGTATTACCTGCTTTTAGACGAAATCCAGGAAGTAGAAAATTGG
>Ga0051980_10003289_pt1 | contig 12221 bp, 10 predicted proteins | sample CryGey13umfilter_2_FD_55014 | JGI IMG/M metagenome (GOLD analysis project Ga0051980, IMG submission 55014) | Groundwater microbial communities from aquifer in Utah, USA - Crystal Geyser 4/9/14 3 um filter | ecosystem: Environmental > Aquatic > Deep subsurface > Groundwater | place: USA: Utah...
CTCATGATGGCCGCGGCCTCCGCCCGGCCACAACCAGCGGCGCGCATGACAGCGAGACCAAGCGCAGCCGCGCCCTTCTGCGCCAGTATCTCCTCCAGGGCTTCAGGCGCGACGCCATCGACGTGCGGCGCATCGAGCGCCTCAAGCCGGGCGCGATCGTCCGGATCGAAGCCCGCACCGGTCAATCGACCAATCCAGTCGATGCGAGGACGAGCAAGAAGCCTGCGGGTGCGAAAAGAGACCACCCTCAAAGCGCAACCCCCCAGGACCTTTCGCAAGGTCGACCACGGTGGAGAATGAAATGAAATCCAGGACGGGCGCCAGGACAGGCGCCAGGACGAGCGCCACGACAGCCAGCGCGCCGCTGGACCGGATGGGAGCGGGGGCGATGGCGGGGGCGGCGGCGCAAGTCCAAAAAAACAGCCCTTCAACACCTGCGCGCCGAACCTGTCTTCGACCGCAATTCACAGAATGCCACAATACTGCGCGAAACACCACTAAAACAGACATCTTTCGATGTGAAGGAAACCTTCCATGGCGAGACGCCGCCGGGCGCCAGCCCGTCTCTCGCAAGAGAGCCGGCGCCCGGTGGCGAAGTCAAAAACACGCCGGAAATTCCGACAGATCCAAAGAGAAAGACCGTGTAGAAAACATCCATGACAACGGAGACCCAGGCGGACGTCCGCCCAATCCTGCAGCGCCCTTCACGACGCCATATTTCCTTGGGTATGGCGGCGTCCGGGGCGAGCCGGCTNCAACAAGGAGAGGAATGAAACATGGGCGACAGGACATCGTGCAGCCTGGAAATTGGCGGGATCGTCCATGCGGACGATCTTCCCTCGCTTGCGAACGCCATTGACGATGAGTTTCCCCAGGAAGGCGACGCGCTCGAAATCCTTCAGAGCGGCGACCCGAACAACTGCTTCTCGTTCGATGAAGTCAACTACGGGACCATGCCTCATGGCGTCGCCGAGGCGCTGAAGCGCCTGAAGCTGAGCTATTCATGGCGCAACGAACCAGGCGGCGGCTACGGGTCCCGTATCGTCTTTCATGACGCGGCGAGCGGCGAGGAAGCCTCGTACGCGACCGCCGAAGACGAGATCATGCTCTCGATCGCGACAGCCGAGGACCCCGCCAAAGTGGCGCGGGCGAAGGCGTGGAGCGTTTTCCAGAACACGCTAACCCTCACAGTTCTGCATAGCGCGCATGAAAAGATCGCCATGCTGAAGAGCCNATCGGCGAAGGCCTTTCTCCACCGGGCGCCTGAACCCCGGCCCGGGTCGAAGCCCGAGTCGAAGCCTGAGCCTGAGCTTAAGCCCGAACAAAATATCCTGCCGGATGCTGACGCCTGACGGCAGACGCAGTAGGACGTCATCCGCCTCAAGACGGATCTGGGACAGGGCGGGAGAGCGGAAGGCGGCGCGCGGGGCGTCTCGAGGTCGAGGTCGAGGACCAATCACGGGGATACGCGGATTACATTGATCCGCCGCCAAAACCGGCAATTAATCCATCTGCTATCTAGTGAAATCGGAAACAACTCGCAACCTTTTCCGCCGCCGGCTTCCTAACGGAGGGCGGCGTCAAAGGCGCCACGGCCCCGTGACAGAAATCAACCGGCTGTGAGTCGCCGGAACAAGGCAAAATCAGGCCGCCAGCCACAAATCAGAGGAAAATATCTTGGGCGATAGAACAACCTGCACCCTTTCGATTGGCGGCATTCTTGCAAATACGGACATCGACACGCTTGCTCAGGCGCTCACCGACGCCTACTGCGAGGACAGCGATCCAAAAGAGACGCTGCTCTCGGGAAATAACGAATTCATTTTCGAAGAAGTGAACTATGCCGCCGAGGACGACGACCTCACTGCGACGCTGAAGGCGATGGGACTCAGCTATACATGGGCGAACAATGCGGGCGCCGAATATTGCGAGGGCATCACCTGCTACAATGCAGCCACCGACGAAACCTATGATTTCACAACCAGCAATGGCGATATCGTGGTAACCACAACTGTCGCGCGCGACCCCGCCAAGATGGCGGACGTACTTCGCTGGGAGCGGTTCTACAACCGCCTCAAACTTACAATTTTGTCGACCGGGCACGAGGTCATGGCCCACACTGCGAACAAGCAGGTCGAGAACTTCCTCGATGCGATCGACTCTTCGCCTGAGTCGCAGGCTGAAACCCAGGCCGAAACCCAGACTGAAACACAGACTGAAACAAAGACTGAAACAAAGACTGAAACAAAGACCGAGTCGGCATAGCCGACACATGTCGCAAAGGCGTCCGAAAAAAAAGATATTTCGGGCGTCTGGCGATCAAAGATTCGAAAAAGACGGCGATTCGAATACACAGCGCGCAAAATACACCACATCATCCTTATCCGCGCCTTCAGCCGCGCCGACAGAAAAATGAGTCCGATGGCCATGAAGATTGACCAGAAAAACTTCTCCAGTATGGAAGCCGGCGCGGCGGGCGACAGTCCCAGAAACGGCGCGCTCTCCGAGATTTCGCGCCTGCGCATCGCAAGCCTCCTTGACGAGATACAGGCCCGGGCGCCAGGGATCCCGCTTTCCGCCGCAGCCATAGCCGCAGCGTGGCTCGACGAGGCCGCATGGATCAAGGCGACCAGGTGCTCCGCCACCATCGCCGGCCTGATCCATCCTGGCGGGAATATGGGCGATTTCGCACTCTCCCTCAAAATAGGCTACAACGACCCGGTAATCTGGGCGATCGCGGAAGCCATGCCTGGATCAGGACCGGGTCCGGATTCACGGTCAGCCATGGCTGGCGATAGTCAAGTATTGAAAACGATTGAGAAAATTTTCTCAAAACGAGACTTCGGCGCTTCCAGCGCCGCCGGCGCAATGGCCCTGACGTCGTATTTTTCCGAAAAGCCGATGCCTCGCGGCGGCTGGCGGCTGTTTCTTCACGACAACATTGGTCAGACATTCGACATTCGCATCAGGCCGCTGACACGCCGGGACAAGCTCGTGCGCGGCGCCGTCGGCGCGCTCCGCCGCCTGCTCTCCTGGTCCACGATCGACAGGCCCGAGATCGACAGGTCCATGACAGACAGGTCCATGACAGACAGGTCCATGACAGACAGGTCCATGACAGACAGGTCCATGACAGACGGCGCGCCGCTGGAACGACACAACATCGACAAGACAAGAGGATACGCATCCGGCGCTTGTCGTCGAGGAAAAGGGAGCGCGTCGGCGCGTGACCGGGTGACGGAGAAGCACGTGGATGAGAAAACACATTATCGTGTTTCATGCGGCGGCGAGTCCTGGTCAGGCGCCTTCGAAATCACGAAAACCCCCTCCGGGGATACGGTTGTATCGGTCAGGCCGGAACTGCATCGGCGCGCCCTCGCGGCGGCAGCCCTGTCTTCGGCGGCAGCCTTCACTTCAACCGCCGCCCTGGCTTCGGATGCCGAAAAAGCCGACAAGAATGAAAAAGAATAATCACCACAGACCGACATAAACGACCGGACGCGCAATAACACATCACCTCTTTGTTGATCACCATGACCCACCNCGATATCACGAGGGCATGTGACGGCGGCGGAGCGGATGCGTCCGATTTACACCAATCAAGCACAAAAGGGAAACGCGCCATGGCTATCTTCGAAGTTCCGGTCGTCCGCATTGACGCAATCGATGTCCACCCCAACGCCGATCGGCTGATGCTCGCCCGTGTTGGCGGCTACACCTGCATCGTCGGCAAGAACGAGGACGGGACCGCCAAGATCGCCAAGGGCGCGCTGGCGGCCTACATCCCCGCCGCGGCGGTCATGCCGGAATGGCTGATCCGTCATCTCGGCCTGTGGGACGAGGAGAAAGGCTGCGGCTGCGGCATGCTCGGCGGCGCGGCGAAAAACCGCGTCAAGGCGATCAGGTTGCGCCAGGTGTTCTCGGAGGGCCTTCTTCTGGAGGTTAGGGATGGATTCATCCCAGTCGCGGACGGGTTTGCGCCGGCGGCGCTCGGCGACGACGTCCGCGCGCTGCTCGGCGTCGAGAAATACGAGCCGCCCATTCCCGTCAGCATGTCTGGCCAGGTGTTCAACCTGGGAAGGGCGCCGATCGCGTTCGATCTTGAGCCGATCGAGAAGAACCAGGACCTGCTCTCGCGCGGCGAGGCGGTGTCGATCACCGAGAAGATTCACGGCACCATGACCGGGATCAGCATCATCGTCGGCCTCGACCATCCCGAAGCGTTTCCATGCCCATGGGGCAGCCGCGATATGATCGTCTGGTCCAAGGGGCTCGGCGGCCGCGGCCTGGTGTTCAAGGACGTCGCGGAGAACGCCGAAAAGCTCTACATCAGGGTCGCCTCCGCGCTCGCCTTCGACACCACCCCGGTAAAGAACGGACCCGACGTCAGGCAGTTCAACGAGCGTTTCTGGACCGGGATCAGGGCCCTTATGACCGACGGCGTCGAAGAGATCCACATGCTGGGCGAGACCTTTGGTCAGGGCGTTCAGGATCTGGCCTACGGGGCCAAGACGCCGGCGTTCCGGCTGTTCGACATCGGCCTCAAGGGCCCGGCGGGCGATCGCTGGCTTTGCCCGGGCAGCATTCCCGAACATGCCGAGAGCCTCGGCGCCAAGCCCGTGCCGCTGCTTTACGAAGGCCCCTTCGACGCCGACGCGATCCCCGCCCTGCGCGACGGCAAGACGACACTGGACGCAAACCACATCCGCGAGGGTGTCGTGATCAAGCGCCCCGGCGTCCAGCCCGTCCTTGGACGGCTGGCGCTCAAGGCCGTCAGCCCGCAGTACAAGCTGCGCGCCAACGGCACCGAGTTCAACTGAATCGGTCTCTCCTGGCGCGGGCGGCTCCCATCGCCCGCGCACCACGCACGTTCACACCGCGCACGTTCACACCGCGCACGTTCACACCGCGCATGTTCACACCGCGCATCAACCGATCGCCTGCTCACCGAGCCTGACGCAGAAACACAGAAAACAGGAAATTTCCAACCGGCAGCCCTTTTTCTGGCGCTCCGGAGGCCAGGAACGCCAGAACAGGACCAGCCAAAATGCCAAACTGGACACGCAACAAGCTCATCCTCATCGTCCCGGACGACAACAAGGCCAGCCTTCTCGCCAGCATCGAAGGACCGGGCGACTGGTGGGCGCCCGAGGACGGCCACAGTTTCTTCTCCCTCAAGAATGAAACGGCGCCGACCCAGCACCTGCAGATGCGCCTTGAAAAGCTTCTCGCCGCGGCGCCGGAAGTCCTGCGCGCGGCGTTCCGGGCGGATCCCTTCAACGTCGCCTGCCCGACGTGGATGCCGATCTCCCACTACGACATCCTGGCGTGGGCGAGGCGCGTGACCTACGAGCAGCAGGGCGATGCGCTGACCGCACTGGGATCCGTTCCCTTTTCGGTGGCGAAGCTGCTTCCCTGGACAGGTCTGGACGAGTTCAACAAATTTTTTCCCGGCTCGATCGACGAAAACGGCTGGTGGGTCCGCGATGAAAACGCCGCCGGCGCCTATAACAGCGGCCGCTCAGGCTACATCGAGCTGCGCAACAACCGCATCGGCGTCAAATGGCCGCCGAGCGAAATCAGCATGGATAAAGACCGCGGCCAGCCGCGCGAAGGCATCCAGTCTGTCGGGATAACCTTCGATACGCCCTGGTCGCCGATGTCAAACCCCGGCCGGCTGCTCAACGACACTCTCCGCACCCACGGCGCAAAAGCGCTTCTGGCCTGGGAGGAGGAGGACAGCAACTCCGGTTGGTTCCTTCTCGACCCCGCACAGGAACGCAACGAGCAAAACACCTACGAACACGGCGCCTTCTCCGTCGAGGAGATGGACGAAGACGGCGAGGCGTATTCGAGCTGGGATTCGGACGCGTTCATGGAACGGGTGCTGGACGACATCGACGACCCGGACTTCGGCTAGACTGGAGAAAGGCTGCTGAAACCAGCGCCCTGGCGCTTGGTGGACGGCGGAAGGCGCCGCCCGCAAAAGAAATACAAAAACCGAAGAAAAACACTTTTGTTTTGTGGCGGCGATCCCTATATCCTCTTAACAACCAGTCGCAAGGGAGGCCCTTGCGCACGAGAAGGACGGGGAGGCCCCGTTCGCGTCAGCCCTGAAGGACAGGGTCGAAATGTCTTCCTGCACAAAACCCGCAAACACGCGCGCATCGGGCGTCTCGTTCGGCAAGCCGTACAGCGACGCCGCCCAAAACGACTCCCGCAGCGACTCCCGCAGCGACTCCCGCAGCGACATCGCGCTGTGCATCGGCAGGTTCCAGCCGTTTCACGCCGGCCACAAGGCCATGATCGAGCATGCGGCGACGCTGGCGCGCACCGTGGTGATCCTGGTGGGCAGCGCCTACCGGCCGCGCTCCTGGAAGAACCCGTTCACCTATGGTGAGCGGCGCCGCTTCATCGAGGCCTCGCTCGGAGATCTGCGCGCCCGCACCATCGTGATGCCGCTGATCGACACGCTCTACAACGACCGCGCCTGGTCGGCGAACGTGCGCACCGCGGTGCGCGTGGCGGCGCGGCGCAGCGGCCTTACCGGAACCCGCAGCGACGTCCACAGCGACGCGTCCAGCGACGCCCCCAGCGTCGTTCTGGTCGGCTTCGAGAAGGACGACAGCTCCGCCTACCTGCGCTGGTTTCCCGAGTGGACCCAAGTCAACGTCGAACCGACGCTGATCGACGGCAAGCCGCTCAACGCCACCGACCTGCGCCAGTCGCTATTCTTCGACATCGAGGACGCCTCCGTCAACTACGGCGAGCCGCACGACGCCTATGGCGTCGAAGAGATCGAGATCGTCCAGGACTGGATGATGCGCAACAAGACCGCCGTGGCGCAGATCACCAAGGAAGCCGCCTTCGTCAAGAGCTATCGCCAGCGCATCGCCGAGGGCGAGAAAGCGTTCGGCTACCCGATCGCAATCAACACCGTCGACGCGGTGATCATCCAGTCTGGCCATGTTCTCATGGTCGAGCGGGGCCAGGCGCCGGGCAAGGGCCTCCTTGCGCTTCCCGGCGGCCACATCGACCGCGACGAGACGGCGATCGAAGCCTGCCTGCGCGAAGTCTACGAGGAATGCCGGCTCAACATGCCGCGCGGCGCGCTGCGCNGCCGGATGAAGCGCTCCAAGGTGTTCGACCACCCGAAGCGCTCCGAACGCGGCTGGGTGCGCACCGAGGCGTTCCTGTTCGAGCTTGAGGCGCGCACCAAGCTCGAAACGGTGCGGGGCGGCGACGACGCGGCCCGCGCGGTCTGGGTTCCCCTCGCCGACATCAACCCGTCCGAAATCTTCGAGGATCACTTCGACATCCTTCAGGATCTCGTGCCGGATATTCCCTTCGCCTACGCCTCGCTGCTGCTCGGCCTGGAGTAGCGCGCGAAACCGAAAGCGCGCCAAGACAAGAAAAACTGCGGGGACAACTCCAGAGATTTTTTCCACCCTGCCTGACGCCACCCCTGCCTGGCTCCGCCGGAACCCTCACCCACCAGGCTATCCGGGAGGTCCGGAGACGCCGATCAGAAAGGCCGAGGAGGCCCATCGCCATGACCGACCAGACTTCGACCGCAGGCGCCACAAGCCCGCTCAAACAAGGCCCGCTCAAACAAGGCGGCGCGCTGTTCCCCGAAACCAGCATCGATCCCGACAACCCGCTGCTGCGCATCGACAGCTACAAGATCTCCCACCCCGCGATGGGCCTTCCCGGGGCCACGCGCACCAGCGCCTACATCGAGGCGCGACGCGACTGGGACGGCATCGACACCGTGGCGTTCTTCGGCCTGCAGGTCGAGCTCGCCAAGATGGCCGGGCGGGTGGTCACGGCCGAGAGGCTCGCTGAAGCCGAGCCGTTCCTGCGCGCCCACGGGCTGCGCCTCCACCTCGAGGGCTGGCGCCGGATCGTCGAGGTTCACGGCGGCCGGCTGCCGCTGCGCATTTCGGCGCTGCCCGAGGGGACCCGCACGCCGATAGGCGTCGCCCAGGTCAGGATCGAGAACACCGATCCGACCTTGTGGTGGCTGCCCTCGTTCTTTGAGACCCGCCTGCTGCGCGCGGTCTGGTATCCCGCCACGGTGGCCTCGCTGTCTGCGCACATGCGCGGCGAGATCGAGCGCCGGATGCGGATCACCGAGGGCGACGAACCGGGAGCGATCGACGGCGCCGTCTTCAAGCTGCACGACTTTGGCGCGCGCGGCGCCTCGTCGGGCGAGACCGCGGCGCTCGGCGGTTGCAGCCATCTGCTGTCGTTCAGCGGCTCCGACACCGTCGAGGCCCTCGTTTTGGCGCGCAACATATACGGCGCCGCCATGGCCGGCTACTCGATCCCGGCCACCGAACACTCCGTGGTCACCGCCTGGGGCGAGAGCGGCGAATGCGCCTTCATGGAAAAGCTGCTCGACGATCATCCGAGCGGTCTCGTCGCCTGCGTCTCCGACAGCTATGACCTGATGCGGGCGATCCGCGACTACTGGGGCGGGGCGCTGCGCGACAAGGTGCTGGCGCGCGACGGCGTGCTGGTGGTGCGTCCCGACAGCGGCGAGCCGACCGAGATCGTGCCAGCGGCGATCGAGGCGCTGATGGACGCCTTCGGCCACGCCACGACCCCGACCGGCTACCGGCTGCTGCCGCCGCAGGTCCGGGTGATCCAGGGCGACGGCATCGACCGCTTCTCGACGCCAAAGGTGATGGACGCGATGATCGCGCGCGGTCTGGCGATCGGCAACATCGCCTTTGGCATGGGCGGCGGCCTGCTGCAGAAACCGAACCGGGACGACTTCAGCTACGCACTCAAGGTCTCCGCGATCGAGGTCGACGGCGCCTGGCGCGACGTCTGGAAAGACCCCAAGACCGCCGGCGGCGCCAAGACGTCGAAGAGGGGGCGCGTGGCGGTGGTCCGGGACGGTCCGCACGGCGCGCTGCGCCACGCGAGACTGGACCAGATCGCGGCCTGCGATGACTTGCTGACGCCGGTGTTCGAAAATGGCGAGATCTTGCGGATCTCTACGCTCGACGAGATCCGGGCGCGCCTCTGGCCGCGCTGAACCGGCGCCGGAACAGCCCTTCCGGGTTGGCCGGCGCGAAGTCCGTGGTCAATGCGACGGGAGGCGACAGGGCAAGCGAAGCGACAGGGTGAGCGATGACCCTCGCTTCACCGCACCCACAAACGTTCGGGGCTGCGGCGAGGCAGGAAAGCAAGACAAGAAGGCGAAAAACAAGAACCGGCGACTTTGCCTTTCAGCGCCAAAAATTGTGACCAACCCCGGACCGAAGTCCGGGGTTTGCGGGCGCGAAGTCCCTGATCAATACCCAAGAAGCGACGCTAAAAATTGACACAGCTACAGAAAGCGGCCAGATCCCGGCGCAAGAAAGCGCATGACGCGCTCGCGCGCCTGCGGCCTGGCGCATCACAGCAAGAAACCAATGGATTGGAAATCGAGCGATGACCACAGAGCGCAATCGGAACAACGCGTCGGAAGAAGACCGCGCGTTTGAGGATACCCTCTGCTTCTACAGGGCGAGCGTCGAATTTCACGACATTAGCGGTGACGACATCACCGACGCCGGGATCAAGGTGTCCGACCTCGAGCCGATCGAGACCTGCTGTCTCACTCCCGGGGACCCATCGCCGATCGGGCGCACGCCGGACGGCGATCTCGCCTATCTCGTGCGCCGCGATATCGGCGACATCGCCCTCAAACGCGAGAGCGCAGGGGCGCTGGCCGCACTGATGGCGAAGACGCTCGCCAATGACGGCGGCGCCCTGCGCGAGACCTGGCCTGGCGGCAAGGACTTCTTTGATGACGCCATCGAAAGCCTGCTGTCCTGCGCGGCGCCGCGCGCGCTGTTCGAAGACACCGCCCACGGCTCCATGCGGCGAACCGCAGTTCTCAAATCCCTGCTCGGCGCGCTCTACGACACGAACACCCCGCTGGGGTACGCGCCAAAAAACTGAAGCCAAAAAACTGAAGCCGAAAAACTGAAGCAGCAAAACTGAAGCGGCGCGCAAGGCGAACCACAATCGGGCAAGGGATCATCATGAGTGAGCAAGAGTACAGAGTGAACGCTCTGGGTATTTTACTATCCGCCACCGCGACGGTGGTGGATCTGTGGGCGAAGGAAAACCCAGGGGATGCCGCCATCGACCTCCATGATCGCATCGATGACGCCATGCTTCGACTGACGGCCGTAGAGGGCGGCTGGAGCCGGCTGGCGGAGGCGGTCGCCTGCCGAGCGTCCGCTTCGCTGACCGCGCTGGCGCGCCGGCTGGGTGCACAATCCGCCTGGCGCTGGGAATGCGTTGTCGTCGAGGAGGTGACGCAAGCGTTGCGGTTCACCGAGAACAAGAGCAAGAACCACCAGCCGCGCCTCGACGCGGCGCTGATCGCGCTGCTCGAAGCCGGCATGCCGGTCGATGGCCAGGCGGATGGCCAGGCGGATGCTCAGGAATATAGTCCGCCCCGGGGACGCCTGCTCGGAATCGCGCTCAGCCTTGGAATGCTCGACAGCGCCCGCGCCCTGGCGCGGAACGGGCTGACCCTGACGGAGAAGCAGGTCGACTCGCCCGCGCTGTTCGCGATGCGGGCGGCGCTCCATCCAGACGCTCAACTGTTCCAGATCTCCATGCTGGCGATGGAGACATGGCCTGCCGAACGACGCCAGACGAGCATCGACGGCGCGCTGCGCTATGTGACGCGCGGCGGGATCAAAAGCGAGCGCGCATCCGCCAGACTTCTTGTCTGGGGCGCCAACGCGGCGAACTGGCTCTCGAACGACCCCGAGAAAGAAGACGAGGCAAGTCGCGAAGCGCCGGGCGCGGCCAGGACGGAACAAGTCGCTGTCGCGCCGGGCACAGATGTCGCGCCTATGATCTCGCCGAACATGATCTCGCCGAACATGATCTCACTGGCCAAGGCCAGCTGCACCGCGCACGGACAGCTGGCCGCGTGGCGCGGCGCGCGCCTATGGCTCGACGCCCACGACGAGGCGGAGATCGGACGACCGGCATGACCGGCCCCATGGCCGGCACGACACCACACCCAGGACAGCTCTGCGCCCAGGACAGCTCTGCGCCCAGGACGGGCCTGCGCCCAGGACGGGCCGCAGCAGCGATAGCCCGCAGCAGCGATAGCCCGCAGCAGCGATAGCCTCTACGATCTATCGATAGCATGGGTCAGACAAGACAGGTAAAAAGCGCGAGGCCGGCCCGATCCGCGGCAGAACCCAGCCGTCTGACGCGGACCGCCCGGCGCAAACAGCCGCGCGGGACGCGTCAGCCAGGAACGAAACAGCGCGCATCAAACTTCGACCAGCACAAGCTTCGACCAGCACAAGGACACCAAGGCATGGCTTCATCGATCAAGAGCGCGGCAGGCCCGGAGGAATACACCCTGCTGTTCGCCACCGGCCCGATCACCCTGCCGGTGTTCCGGGACAAATCGGGGCTTTGGACGAACTACAAGGCGGTCGCCGCCGCGGGGCCGCTGTCGCTGACCGTCAGGCTCACCGTCCAGTTCATCTGCTGGGATGGCGATGCGCCCTCAATTTCGGTGGACGCCCATATGGAGGATGAAAGCTTCGTCGAGCGATACGGGCCGCCCTACACGGATGACACGTTTCTGCAGGCGGCGCGCGAAGCCATGCAGGCCATCTGCCATGCCGACGACCTGGCGCCGTTCAACTACACCGAGGCCGGCATGCAGTGCCCGGAATATGTGTCGATGGAGGGAGGCCGTCGCCTCTACCAGTATCTGTGGGAGGCGCCAAGCGCGCACCGCATGATGCGCGCCGCCCGGGCGCAGAGCGTCGCCAACCAGGAGGCCTCAAAAAATCAGGATGACTCAATCGAAAGCGAACATCGCGCCGGCGCGAAGGAGTCAACCAGCGGACGCCTTTCCGCCAGCCACCTGCGCAAGATCGTGGCGAGCGGCGCATTGTGGCGATCGCGAATGGGATTGTTCGACACCCGCAGCGAAGAAGAAAAAAACAACTTCGCCGGATAGGCAAGTGTTTTGCGAAAGGGCCAGGCCTGAGGGCCAGGCATGAGAGGCAGGCCAAGCCACCGTCAGCGCGCAAGAGATGATCGCCCGAGCCAGCGATCCATCCCTGACGCCATACGGCGCTGACGTCATACGGCGACCGCTCTCCCTCGTGATCTTCGGCACGGAGAGCGGCGCCGAAGATCACGAGGGAGGCTCACACGAGAAGAGGCTCACACGA
>Ga0051980_10003305_pt1 | contig 12194 bp, 11 predicted proteins | sample CryGey13umfilter_2_FD_55014 | JGI IMG/M metagenome (GOLD analysis project Ga0051980, IMG submission 55014) | Groundwater microbial communities from aquifer in Utah, USA - Crystal Geyser 4/9/14 3 um filter | ecosystem: Environmental > Aquatic > Deep subsurface > Groundwater | place: USA: Utah...
GGAAACCCTGATCGACCAGAAAATTGTGACTCTCTCCCATATCCGCTATGGTAAATATGCCGGACGAATCCTTGCCACCGTTCAGCTACCGGATCAGACCCNGAATATCTCCGATCTTATGCTGGCTGGNACAGTGGCACGCTCTTATCATGGCCGGAAGCGTGTATCGTGGTGCTAGGTCTATAGATCCAGATCAATCATCACCGGAACATGATCGCTGGGTTTGAGGCCGTCGCGGGCATCGGTGAGAATAGTATGGGCTTTAAGGTGCGGTACAAGCGGCTTTGTAATCCAGATATGGTCAAGGCGGCGGCCACGGTTTGATTTCCGCCAGTCCTTGTTGCGGTATGACCACCATGTATAGCATTTCTGGTCTTCGGGAANAAAATGCCGGATGGCATCCTGCCAGTCCAGCGAGTCCTGCATTCCCTTCAGTTTNTCAACTTCAACCGGCGTGTGGGAGACAACTTTCAAAAGCTGNCTGTGTGACCAGACATCATGCTCCAGCGGCGCGATGTTAAAATCCCCCAAAGCNACAAGCGGNTCATTTTCGGTATTATTGTCACGGAACCAGCGCGCCATTTCATCGACAAATTTAAGTTTATGATCGAACTTCGGATTGAGTGNCGTGTCNGGCTCGTCTCCGCCTGCCGGAATATAAAGGCAGTGGATTTGCANCGGTTTGCCGAATTTCCGTGAGTCCACATNCACCGAAATATGACGGCAATCCTCCTTGCCGACGCGGTGATGGATTTCCGATGTTGTAAACGGCACGCGGGAGAGAACGGCCACCCCGTTATAGCTTTTCATNCCGTGAATATGGGTGTGTTCGTATCCGGCCTTGATCAGCGCCTTGATAGGAAATGATTCGTCCGGCGTTTTGGTCTCCTGAAGACAGATAATGTCAGGCTGGCACTGCCCCGCCACCTCGAGCAGACGCGGCAGCCGCAAACGGACAGAGTTAATATTCCATGTAAGAATGCGCATTGCCGGACGGGTTCCTTTCATCTGGTATTTCGGAAATTCATCTCTGGAAGTTCCGCACCCACCATATCCCGATGCAGAAGAATATGCCATCCGGCAATAGATTTCGGGCATCTTTTTTATTTTTTTAGAAAAATGTTGCAATCCTGTATAAACTTCATATAGTGCGAAGTCTCTACTGATTACGGACGCGAGTGTAGCTCAGGGGTAGAGCACAACCTTGCCAAGGTTGGGGTCGAGGGTTCGAATCCCTTCACTCGCTCCATTTATCCACCCAATACAATCCGATTTAGTCCAGAAAGCCTTGCCAAATAAAGGCTTTTATGGAACTATTTGTCCAGCCCCGTAAAATACGATACCCCCAAATCCGAGATTTTTAGGGGTATTTCTGGGGGTATAAATAAAAATGGATGGAGTTGATACCCCCAATGACCTTAACGAATCTGCAATGCAAAAATGCCAAACCAACGGAAAAGGCTTATAAACTGGCGGCTGGACGCGGCCTATACCTTCACGTCATGCCGAATGGCAGCAAATATTGGCGTATGAAATACCGCTTTGCGGGAAAAGAAAAGTTGTTGGCCTTTGGGGTATATCCAGAAATATCCCTCAAAGAAGCTGATGAACGCTGTACGGAAGCCAGAAAATTACTGGATCAGAACATTGACCCCCTGCAAGCCAAGCATATCGACAAGCGCAATGCAGAAGAAAAGGCTGAAAACACTTTTGAACCTTTGGCGCGTCAGTGGCACGAAAATTTTAAGCACAAATGGACAAACAGGCACGCCACGACGGTTTTAAGACGTATGGAACGTGACATATTTCCTGAAATTGGTTCATTGCCCATCACAAGCATTAAACCAGCGCATATTATTAAAGCCTTAAAAAAGGTGCAAAGCCGTGGGGCTTATGAACCTGCCCACCGTTTACGCCAATATTGTTCGCAGATTTTCAAATACGCGATTATTAACGAAATGGCCGAAACGAATCCTGCCTCTGAAATAGGTATGGTTTTGAAACCCGTGGTTAAAAGCCATTACGCTTGTATTGAAACAAAGGAAATTCCTGAATTGCTGGACGCGATAAACCGCAATGATGCACGGCTTCACAATGATACGCGCCACGCAATCCGGCTGTTAATGTTGACGTTTGTGCGAACCAAAGAATTGATAGAAGCCACATGGGATGAATTTGATCTGGAAAATGCCCAATGGGTTGTTCCAGCCAAACGCATGAAAATGCGGAAAGAACATATTGTGCCTTTATCAAAACAGGCTTTAGAGATTTTACGTGATCTGAAAGAGCGTAACGAAAAATGGGGCTGGATATTCCCCGGCCACCATTCCCCGCGTAAACACATGAGCAATAATACGATTTTAAAAGGGCTGGAACGTCTTGGTTTTAAAGGTCGCATGACAGGTCATGGATTCCGTGCGCTGGCCATGAGCACGATTAAAGAACAGCTTGGCTACCGCCATGAGGTTATCGACCGCCAGCTTGCTCACATGCCGCAAAGCATGGTTACGCGGGCATATGATCGAGCACCCTTTCTCGATGAACGCATCGTCATGATGCAGGAATGGGCGGACTATCTGGATAACATTGCACAAAATGGGACTGTAATAGTTGGCAAATTCCGTAAAAAAGCCTAATAAACTGTTATGATACAAATTCCAAGCATTTCTGTTGCCGATCAAATTGAATATTTAGTGAATAGAAAATTTCCTGAACTTCACGGCTCTGCTTCGAGACCAGTCAAACCACTAGGACAACACTCTGTCAGGTTTGAATACGAGGATGATTATAAACCCTCGCAGACTACCCTAAATGAAGCTGAAAAATATCATGATAGCTTGAAAATCTTATCCGTTCAGAAAATTGACAGCCTATATCGTGAAGAGCGGGAGAAACAACTTGAAGAGGATGATCAACAACGTTTCTTTAATCAACCTGATGCTATTGCCGACTTCGATTATTGGAGTCGAATGGCACGGTGGACTTTAGATGAATCTGTCGCACTTATGTTCTCTAAAGACCCTAAAGTAGTATTCTCGAAACGGTTGGGAAAAGCTGCTTCACATACCTCACCATTTATTAAAGAGTACATAAAAATCAGTGAATTGGTTTTGCGAGCCAAATCTGCAAAGATGTTAACTGATCCTATAGAGCCACAAAGGTTTATTAACTGGGCAATTACTAATCAGCTTTTTGTTCCTAAGGGCTTGGTTGAAAAAGTAGCGGCAAAATGGCCAAATTTTGTTAATTGGGAGAAAATGTATAAAGATTTATTGGAAGAAAATAAAAGGCTTGAAAGCGTTGCGGAAAAGGCCACCGAAGCCTTGGTAAACAAAATTGGTGAAGTGACAAGCTATAAGAATGATGATCAGCCTCTGCAAATAAGAGAGAAAACTTCATATTTAAATATTATAGGAGCATTATTGGGCGTTCTATTGGGTAAATCCTCTAATGGCATTGCTTATTCCAAATTTGAAAGTCAGCAGTCTATCATTGATGCTATTCATGCAAATTATAGTAGCAAATCTGGCCTCTCTAAAAGAAATTTGGAAGCTAAATTCGCAGAAGCTCAAAAGTCATTAAAAAATTGCCTTACCGATGGTTAACCGCAATTGCGGTCACCCCTTTCGCACCTGCGGTGTTTTAACAAATTATTCAACATAGGCTTTCCTTGGTTTTAATCAAATTAAGGAAAACTATAATGCACAATCAAAACACACTTCCCGAAACTGGCTTTATGAGATTGCCAGAGATATTGAAAATTTTCCCTGTATCAAAATCCACATGGTGGGCTGGCGTTAAAGAGGGGCGTTACCCAAAACCCGTCAAACTCGGTCCGAAAATAACCGCATGGCGCGTTGAAGATATTAGAGAACTGATTGCTTCCAAACAGGATTAGGCCGTGTCCAAGCGTTTGTACCCCCACAAGCGGGTGCGATATTGGTATGCCTATGACATAGACGATATTTGCGCCCTGTTTGCTGATTTTGGCTTACACCCTCAAACAATCAGGAAATGGATCAAAAACGGTCTAAAAACAATAGACGCAGGAAAACCTGCGCTGGTGTACGGCTATGATTTGATCGCTTATCTCAAAAAGAACAATACGTCAAACAAATGCAAAACCGCATTTGATCAGATGTATTGTATGGGATGTCAGGACGCACGGCACATTTTCAGAAACAAAATAGCGGCAGAACAAACATCACAATTTTTGAAGGTGCAGGGCGTTTGCCGCGAATGTAAAAAAACCATGTTCAAAAGTTACAAACTGGCCGATTTTCCGGCATTAAGAAATAAATTCGTGCTGGTTGGTGTTTCGGAATTATACGATTTTGAAGTCCCCACCGATAAGACTCACATTCAGGCACAAGAACAAAATGCCACAAGTGAGTCCATGCAGGGAGAGTTATTCTGATGAAAAAAGACAAGAAGCCCGATCAGTACAACCCCGTGAATGAACGCATGAAATATAAATATCGGCAGCATTTACGGCGTATCGGCCAGAAAGATGAAAAAACGGTTCTGGCGGCATTAAAACATATCCGTGATTTTGAGATTTTCATGGATTTTACAGGCTTTGAAAAATTCAATGACCATATTGCAGATAAATATATTCAGGGCATGTTTAACACCCATTTTTCGCTTTCCTATATCACCGATAACATACGTGCCCTCAAAGATTTTCTGAACTGGCTGGAACGGCAGCGCGGCTATCGCAGCAAGATTGATTACAATCACATTGATTATCTGAATATTTCCCGCAACCAGCGCAGCACGGCCAAAGCCAAGGAATACCAGAAAGCCTATAAATACGAACAAATCATGCAAATCATCCAGAAAATGCCGGATAAGACAGACAAGGAAAAACGGGATAAGGCCGTTGTGTCACTGCAAGCTCTTTGCACACTCCGTATATCGGAATTGCGAACGGTAAAAATGAAAAATTTGGTGGAAGAAGACGGGCAGTATTTTATCTATGTCTGCCCCAAAAGCATGAGCGTAAAATTTGCCAAAACACGTTATGCGGTTTTCATTGCTCTGACCGATGACATTATTGCCAACGTCATTCAGTGGCGTGATTATTTGCGCTCGATGGGGTTTAAGGATGCAGACCCGCTTTTTCCCAAAATTGATAACCATTTTACAAAGACAAACCTGCTTGAACAAAAAATCAGGAAAGAGGAAATAAAATCGGACACGACAATCAGGGATATATTCAAAAGCGCCTTTGAAAGCGCCGGATTTGAATATATCAAGCCCCATTCCTTCCGTAAAACGCTGGCGCGGTATGCTGAAACGCAAAGTCCGGCCTTCCTGAACGCCGTGCGGCAAAATCTCGGCCATTCATCCATAGACACGACATTAAGCAGTTATGGCCAGTTGTCCGTGGCAGAACAGCGCAAAATCATATCCGGCATTAAAATCTCATAATGCCTATAAAAAACGGGCGTATTTTCAATGTGCTATTGAGTTTTGTCCGATACTGTACAATTATGAAACCGACCTGTTGCAGTCAAAACAGGTTGGGGCTTTAGAACCCCTGAATCCCAAGTGGCAGACATGTGCCACGAACATGTCGCTTTCCGTCCTTTTTATGGCCGGGGGGCGACAGTGGTGTTATGCGTTCGCGCATTTCACTGGATGTCCAGGCTTCGCGGCTAAAGACTGCCGCGCCATTTTCCCTTGGGATTCATGGTTCTAAACTCCCGTGCCGCCAAAGAGGTTGACGCTCTTGGCGGTGCTTTTCACCAAAGGGAGTTTGTATATGCCGTCACTGGATTTTAAGGGAAAGCAATTTGTTTACGCGCATCATTTGAGCGTGCCATTCAGACAACTGGACATTGATAAGAAAAAATCCCTGCCTAAAGACGGCAAGCCCTCACTGGATGATAATTTGATTATTCACGGTGATAACCTGCACGCCCTGAAAGCCTTATTACCACGGTATGCCGGAAAAATTGACTGTATTTATATTGACCCCCCCTATAACACGGGCAATGAAGGATGGTGCTATAATGATAAGGTTAATGCGCCACTGATTAAAGAATGGCTGAAAGATAGCGCCAATCCCGTGGATGGCGAAGATTTGGAACGCCATGATAAATGGCTGTGCATGATGTGGCCACGATTGCAACTGCTTCACGATCTTTTATCTGAAAACGGCGTCCTGTTTGTAAGCATTGATGACTATGAAGCCCATCGTCTTGAAATGATTATTTCTGAAATTTTTGGCGAAGATAATCGTGTTGGCAGAATTTGTACCCAATTTAATCCTAAAGGCCGACATTTGGATAAATTTCTCGCCAAGACCCATGAATACGTATTGATGTTTGTAAAGAATACCGAACAGGCAAGCGTAAATGGCTTAAAAAAAGATGATAGAATGATGCGCGAGTATAACAAGGAAGACGAAAAAGGAGCATACCGCGAGATAGAATTAAGAAACAGGAATAGAGCCTTTAATAAAACCACAAGACCGAATTTATTCTATCCAATTTACGTCAATCCAAAAACTTTGGCTATTTCACTCACAAAGGATGCAAACCATAAAGAAGAAGCATTACCTTTGGACGGGGAAGGCAATGATACTTGTTGGACTTGGGGCAAGGAAAAATTCAATAAAGAAAAAGATAACCTGACCGCAAAGCAAACGCAGGCGGGTACTTGGCGGATTTTTCGCAAAGACTATTTGGGAGAAGATACCAGAACGAAGCCTAAAACTATTTGGCTTGATAAAGATATGAACATGGATGCCAGTAGAAAGACGCTGCGTACCATCTTACCCGAATGTAATTTTGATTTTCCAAAACCTGTATCACTCATTACTCGATTACTGGAAATTGCCACTAATGAAAATTCCATCATATTGGATTCATTTGCTGGCACTGGCACAACTGCTCATGCTGTTCTGGCTCTGAATAAGGAAGACGGCGGCAACCGAAAATTCATTCTGGCAGAAATGGAAGAGTATGCGAACGATGTTACCGCCGAACGAGTGCGGCGCGTTATCAACGGCGTACCGGAAGCCAATGACGAAGCCCTAAAAGAAGGGCTGGGCGGCTCTTTCACCTTCTGCGAACTGGGACAGGAAATGAATATCGCCAATTTGCTTGGCGGTAAAAACCTGCCATCCTTTAATGAACTGGCGCATTATGCGTTTTACACGGCCACGGGTTTATCGCTGGATGATGTTCAGCAAGGCACGGATTATTTTATTGGCGAAACTGAAAATTACCGTGTGCATTTGATTTACAAGCCTGATCTGGCTTTTCTACGTTCTGGCGATTCTGCCCTGAATATGCCCTTGGCCAAATCTATATCGGCGGCGCGGGACGGTACAGGTAAATCCGCCCTTGTTTTCGCCACGCATAAATTCATGGGGCAAAAGGAACTGGCTGACATGGGCATTACCTATTGCCAGTTACCCTATGCCATTCACCGCATCATGGGGGATTAACGCCCATGGAATTGAAAGAATACCAGCGCCGTGTCATTGAACGCTATGACGATTATCTGAAAGCCTTGCATAGCGAACAGCAAAAGGCGGAAAAGGCCATTAAAGCCCTTGAAGATGCGGGGCTGGATATTCCAGACGGCATGGGTGATTGGCCGAAAAACGCATGGAAGCAGATTGAAACCGTTTTGCCGCGTGTCAAAACCCCGATGGGGCTTAAAATCCCTGCATACACCCCGCGTCATGATGCGCGGCAGCGTTCTATCCCGCATGTCTGCCTGAAAGTCCCCACAGGCGGCGGGAAAACCCTTCTGGCTACGGAATGTGTCGGGCGGGTGCAGACGGACTTTTTCAAGCGGCAGACAGGGCTTGTGCTTTGGGTTGTGCCGACCGTGCAGATTTATCGCCAGACATGGAAGGCGCTGGCCAATCGTGAACACCCCTACCGCCAGACGCTGGAACGGGCTTCTGGTGGCCGTGTGAAGGTATTGGAAAAAGATGATCCATTCACCAAGGCCGATACTGAAAATTACCTGTGCATTATGCTGGTACGGCTGGCCGCCACGAACCGCGCCAATAACAAGGAATTTCTGAAAATCTTTCGTGATGCTGGAAAATATACCAGTTTTTTCCCCGAACTGGATGATTACACCGCCAATAACGCCTTGCTAAACGTTTGCCCCGATCTGGAAACAAACGATTTGGGCGATGCGGGGGCATTTGCAGGTGTATCGGTCAAGCAAAGCCTTGTGAACACTTTGAAGATGCTGCGCCCCGTTGTGGTGATTGACGAAGGGCATAAAGCCTATTCAGAAAATACGCGGGACAGTCTGAACGGATTTAACCCGTCTTTCATTCTGGAACTGACTGCCACGCCGAATGTGCGTCATCATATCAGCAATGTTCTGGTAGATGTGTCCGGCCTTGATCTGAAAGACGAACAAATGATCAAACTGCCGATCAACATTATCAATACAAAAAACGGCGATTGGCAAAATACCCTGACCATGGCGCATGGCCGTTTGGCGGAACTGGCGGAAAAATCCCATGATTTGCAGGAAGAAGACGGGCGCTATATCAGGCCGATTATGGTTGTGCGGGTTGAACGCACAGGCAAAGACCAGCGTGACGGACAGAAAATCCATGCGCTGGATGCGCGGGATTACCTTCTGGAACGTCTTTCGGTCAAGGAAGATGAAATACGCATAAAATCATCCGAAACCGATGAACTGGGCGATACCGATTTGTTTGATCCGCTATGCCCCGTCAAATATATCATCACCAAGGAAGCCTTGCAGGAAGGTTGGGATTGTTCCTTCGCCTATGTCCTGACTCTGCTGGATAAAACCACCGCACAGACGGCCATGACGCAAATGGTAGGGCGTGTCTTGCGTCAACCGGATGCGCGGACAACCAGCATTGATTCCTTAAATCAGTGTTATGTGTTCTGTTACGATCAGGACGTAAACACCGCCGTTGATAATGTCCGTAAAGGGCTGGAAGATGAGGGCATGTCTGGGCTTTCCGAATTTGTAAGGGCAGAAGGCGCGGATGGTAACACCGATTTGCAGGGGGCGGAATTGCGCCTGATACCCCGTAACGGTAAATTTGAAGGGTTGAAAATTTTCCTGCCCAAAGTCCTGCATAAAGACGGCAATGACTGGCGCGATATAAATTATGACCGTGATATTCTAAGCCATATCCCATGGCATGACCTGACCTTTGATATTGAGCATTTTCTGGATGCCAAGGATACGCCCCTAACCACGGAAACCAGCATTGACGTTGAAAAGCAGAAGGATTTAGCCGATCAGCAAGGCGAATTGGGGCTGGTTACAAAAACGCAGAAACATAATGTTTGGGTTGAAAAGAAACTTGATCTGGCTTTCCTGTCTCGCCCTTTGTTGGATGTAATTTCCAATCCTTGGCAGGCTTCGCGCATATTGCTGGAAACCATAGAAACCCTGAACGCCAAAGGCCACAGTGACGAAGCGATTTATAATAGTCGCCTGTACTTGCTGGACAGCATGAAGCGCCATTTGAAACAGCGCGTGCATGAGTATTCAGAAAAGATATTCAGGGACAGGCTGAAAAGCGGTGATATTGTTTTCCGTCTGATTACCAACGGTAATGAAAAGCTGAATTTTGAAATTGCCCATGAATTGAAAGTCATGGCACGGCAGAACGAACGTAAATTGTTCAAGGAAAGTGGTGATAAGGTAGAAAACAGCTTATTTGAAGTTATTTTTGAAAAAGACCTGAACAATCTGGAAAAAGATTTTGCGCTTTATCTGTCGGATAGTGATGCCGTGACGTGGTGGCATAGGATGGTTGCGCGGCAGGATTATGCCTTGCAGGGCTGGCAAAGAAATAAGATTTATCCTGATTTTATCGCCTGCATGAATGAGAGCCGTCTGTTTGTAATGGAAACAAAGGGATTGCAGTTAAAGGGCAATGATGACACGGAATACAAAACCCGCCTGTTTGATCTTCTGACCGATTATTATCATCAGCCCTTTGATGTTGGTACGCTGGGCTTACAAGCCGATGACAGCGCAGAAATATCCCTGCACATGCTGATGGAAGATGATTGGAAAGACGATATAAAAGCATTGTTTGGATAGCCAAAATTTTACAGTTGGGGGTATAAATAGGGGTATATTGAAAGTTTGAATTGAACATTATTTTTATAAATCAATTCACTATTTCATTTATATGAATCCCTTCACTGCTCCATTAAATCAATGATCCGGATCAAAACGCCGTAAGGCGTTTTTTCTTTTACAATCATATTGGAACCAACTCAAATCTGTGCCTCTGGCAATAAAATTTGAGGTCAATCATGATTTTGATATTTGCAAAATCGAACCCCGATGAAGAATTCAAACCGTCGATTTTATCCGGCACGCTTTAACGCCATATCTGTTTACTCTCATTTTGTAGTGGAGTGGACACTGTGCCTGGAAAGAGTTGCGGGGGGGGGCTGCCGTGAGTCATAGCTTCCCATCCGACACGGTTATGCTATGATTTTCTGTTATTTTTTGTCAAGGCGGTCATCTTGTCCCCTCATAATAAAAATCTTCTCTTTTAGAGATAAAATATATTGACAAAATCTTCTCTTTTAGAGATAATAAAAACATGGAAGTGAGATACACAAATTCGGCGAAACGGTCTTTAAGACGCATTTCGGCCAATAAGGCAAAATCGGTTATAGAAGGCATGAAGGATGTGGCACAGAATCCTTTTGCAACCGACAATAATCGCGCCCCTTTGCAGGGCGTGGAAAATGGTTTTCGGAAACGCTTCGGTGATTTACGCGTTCTGTATACGGTGGATACCAAAGTGCGTATTCTGGAAGTTTTTAAAATCGGAAACAGGGGAGAAATATACAAATGACACATGTAACAGAAAACACGGGCGAACGCTTTGCACAGGAACTTATCGGTTTGCATCAAAGCTATGAAAAAAGACTCACAAATCTTGAAAATCAAATAGAAGATTTGCGTGATACCCTGTCCTACTACCGGACACGCAACGAAGAGACTTTTCCGTCCGCTATGGTCGAACGCCTGATTAACGGGGAAAACTCTGTGCTGGTGTACAGAGACTATCGCGGCCTTTCGCAAGCAGCTCTGTCTGAAAAATCCGGGATCCGCCAAAGTCTCTTGTCCGAAATCGAATCCGGTAAAAAAACAGGGTCCGTTGCCACGCTTAAAGCATTGGCGCAAGCCCTTGAGGTGGATATAGATGATCTGGTGTAATTTTGCCCCTCCCATCAAAACGCCCCCCGCTTGATACCTTTGGGAATCGCCATCGCCGCGCCGTCATGTCATAGCTTCCCTTCCGACACGGTTATGCTATGATGACAGGTTTGGAAAAACCCTGATGATCGATGTCATAGCTTCCCTTCCGACACGGTTATGCTATGATCTTTGTCACCAAAGTTTGCATTGCCCCACGGTCATAGCTTCCCTTCCGACACGGTTATGCTATGATAAAATCGATGGAAATCGACCCAATTCATCTGTCATAGCTTCCCTTCCGACACGGTTATGCTATGATTTCTGTTTTCATAGATTGCAAGGATGATCAGTCATAGCTTCCCTTCCGACACGGTTATGCTATGATAACCGTGTAACACCCCGCAAGAATGCTATGGTCATAGCTTCCCTTCCGACACGGTTATGCTATGATTTGCCCCACCTCAACAGGAATGCCGCGTGTGTCATAGCTTCCCTTCCGACACGGTTATGCTATGATTAAAGACGCGAAAGGCCGTACTACTTCTATGTCATAGCTTCCCTTCCGACACGGTTATGCTATGATCGAGCGCCTGAAACAGGCACGCGCCGCCCTGTCATAGCTTCCCTTCCGACACGGTTATGCTATGATTATAAACGGCGCGGTTTATCAGCTTTGTGGGTCATAGCTTCCCTTCCGACACGGTTATGCTATGATTCACATAAACAACGATTGACAATGTCCTCGTCATAGCTTCCCTTCCGACACGGTTATGCTATGATAATGGATATTTGATATTGCTGGCACCAACAGTCATAGCTTCCCTTCCGACACGGTTATGCTATGATCCATATCAACAATTCCATCAATAGCGCTGAGTCATAGCTTCCCTTCCGACACGGTTATGCTATGATAAAAATCGTTGAGGATACGGGCGCTTGCTTGTCATAGCTTCCCTTCCGACACGGTTATGCTATGATCTGAGAAATTGTATCCC
>Ga0051980_10003328_pt1 | contig 12158 bp, 9 predicted proteins | sample CryGey13umfilter_2_FD_55014 | JGI IMG/M metagenome (GOLD analysis project Ga0051980, IMG submission 55014) | Groundwater microbial communities from aquifer in Utah, USA - Crystal Geyser 4/9/14 3 um filter | ecosystem: Environmental > Aquatic > Deep subsurface > Groundwater | place: USA: Utah...
AACAAGAGAAGTCTTCTTCTTTTATATTATTGAGTGATTTTGTTTTCAAGAATTTATTTAAAAATCTACTTATATAAAAATTATTGCGACCTTTTTAGAGTGAACTCAATTATGTACCTCAATTAATCCGGTAAGAGCAATCCTACCGGATTTTTTCATTTAAAATCAGGAAATTATTTTGATTTCAGATTTTTCCTAACTTCATCAGCAATATACTTATTTTCCAAATAGCGATACAAATTTTTACCCGGACAAACAGTTTTTGATGAATAATCTTTATGCCCGCGAATTGAATCAACAGGGACAATATATTTATCTGCCAGCCATGTAATTGTTTTAATAAGTGCCTCCAGTTGCATTTCATTAGGTTCAACTTCTTCAAAATTTCCAACCACTTCTATTAGTGCATGACCAGTTGGGTTATATTCAGTATTTGTATCACCGGCAAAATTTATATTTCTTCCCTCATAAACTTTTCCATTAAGATCAATTATAAAATGATACGGAATATCGATCCAGTGTTTTTCGTTTCTCGACCATTTTTGAAGATTCTGTAAATATTTAACGGGATCTTTACCTTCTGGAAAAGGCTCACCCTGATGATGAATGGTGATATGCGTAATCGTATGTCTTTTTGCAAGTGAATCATTTGCCGGCGTACCGCCCCATTTTTCGGCAGTGATTATTGATTCTGAAAAATTATTCAATGAAATTCTTTGTGAAGAAGCGCATCCGATTATTTGTAATAAAATAAAAACCATAAAAAACATTTTTGAATACTTCGGAATATTCATATTGATTTTCTCCGAGACTGTTTAAAACTATTTTTTTTCAAAATTTACTGCTTAAACTTATCCATTTTTTTCTCAAGTTGACAGGGACATTTATTTAACTCTCCAAAATATAATTGATTCGCCCTGAATGTCGAACTATTCGTCCATAAATGCATGAATACAATTCCTGCTTAAATTATATTTTGTTTTTTACCTAAAATCAAACTTTTATTTGTGGCATAATATTCTCTATACCATCAACGAATTAATAAACAAACAAAAACAGGAGGTTAAAATGAAAAAGTTACTCTCAATTCTCGCAGTCGCAACATTATTGGTTGCATACTCTGATTTATCAGCACAAACACAAAATCCACCGGTTAATCACGGTAAAAATTTCGTTGACAACAATGGTGACGGCTACAATGATAATGCGCCTGACCATGACGGTGACGGAATTCCAAATGGAGTTGACCCTGATTATACAGGACCAAAACTTCAAAAAGGAAAATTTGTTGACTTAAACGGCGATGGAATCAATGACAATGCCGGTAAAAAAGGCGGAAAAAGTGGTAAAGGTGGATATGGTCCGCAGGATGGAACCGGCAATAAAGGTGTTGGTCCAAAAGATGGAACCGGAAATGGAACTGGCGCAGGAACAGCTAATTGCGACGGAACAGGTCCAAAAGGAAACCGCGGAAATAAAGGCGGAAGAAAATAAACTGAATAGACAAGCATAGAACATAATGGGACTCTATGAGTCCCATTTTTTATAGAGATTAAAATGAAAATCAATTATAAAATATTCGCAGTTGTAATAATATTATTAAGTATCGCTCAGACAAATTTTATCAAAGCTCAGCTGACATGGAATGTTTCAACATCACAGGAATATAACGACAATCCATTCAGAACTCAGTATCCTGTCAGTTCATTTATTTCATCTTTCGATTTGGGAATTGAGAAAAGTTTTGATACCTCTGATAACCCGATGAATATTGCTTATTATGGCAGTTACTATAATTTCTCAAACCTGACTGACAGAAATTTTTACTGGCATCAGATTTCTCTCTGGAAAAGTTATGAAAAATCCAGTTTTGGTATTTCGGCTGAACAGCGTTTTAACGGAACTTTATACACCTATTATAATTATACAAATCTTTCAGCCTTCTACAGGATTAATACTCAGATAAATGATTTTTATTTTACTCTTTCTCCCGTATTGAATTACACAAAATATGAACAAATCCCAATTATGGATAATATTAAAGGCAGTTTGAATTTCAGTGTTAATCATGGCTTTGAAACCGGTACAACTATAATCCTTGCAGGTGCTTTTAATTACAAGAAATATATTGACCCTGTTCAAAGTGGAATTTATAGTTACCTCGATGAAAACGATTCACTGATTACAGAAAATTATACAGACAGAAATATTTCGTCTCTCTCTCAGTTTAATTCTGCAATCCGAATCGCGCAGGCAGTAACCTCGACTACCGGATTAGCGTTTCAGTACACTAACAAAAATATACTTTCTGCCATAAAATCTAATGTGAAAGAATTAAATACAATTTATGGCGATGAATCAGAAATGTTTGATGACCCGATTAATTCGGAGGGAAATAATTTTTCACTGGAACTTACTCAAATCCTTTTTGATGATTTTGAAATTAAAACCGGCTATTTTATCAATCACAAAATTTATCCGTCTCAGGGGATTTACGACAGAGCATACAACTATTCTACTACTTCCACACGTTTTGATGATCAGTATATTTTTAATCTCAGTCTGAAAAAGAATTTTGAAATTGGAAATACATCAAAAGAATTTTCTGTCGGGATGAACTTTCAGACGATAAAGAATAACTCAAACAGTTTCATGTTTAATTATAAAAGCAATTCAGTTTACTTATATTTCGGAGTGAATTTGTAACTATTCTGTTATTGTGACAATAATATTTATTTCGAGTATAACTAAAAAGAATCTATGAAACACATCAATAATTTATTAATCAGCACGAAAAGTTTAGTACTAATATTTGTTGTAATCGCAACGATTTCGATAAGTTCTGTTATAATCGAACTTCAAACGAGCAAAGAAGAAACGCTTGAACTTATGGGAAAACAAGGACATACACTGCTGGAGTCTTTACTTGAGGCTTCAGCTAATGCCCTTACTTCGTACGATAAAATTGAAAACGGACTGAAGCAGAGATTAATCAATAACGGAAAATTGATTAAACTATTATACAAAAAGGGATTAATTTCAAACCGTAGTTTATCGGAAATTGCGGCAAGCAATAAAATTTACCGGATAAATATTTTTAATAGGAGCGGACATAAAATATTTGCCAGCCATCAGGAAAGTTCTATACACCAAAATGAAAAAGAAAGATTTTCTCCGCTGGAATTTATTAATCCCCTTTTCGAAAGTGAATCTGACACTTTGATTATTGGTTTAAAAAAGTCAAGATTTTTTTCTGGAAGCAGATTTGCGGTTGCAGTCAGAATTGATAATTCAACTGCTGTTGTTCTGAATGTTGATGCTAATGAGTTACTCACTTTTAGAAAGCAAGTTGGTTTTGGGGTTTTATTAAAAAATATTTCCAAAAATAAACTGATAGAATATATCGTCCTTCAGGATGATGAAGGAATAATCGCCGGCTCAGGAAATCTGAAACATATAAATAATTCCAGTTCGTCAGAACAGATTAAGAAGTCAGTCACAAATAATTCTTATATTTGGCATATTTTCAATGATGGAAATTATAGTGCCTTCGAAGCTCTTCATCCATTTAATTACAATGGTAAAATGATTGGAGTTTTCAGATTGGGACTTTCAGTTGAACCGCTGAACAAGTTAAATGAGAGAACATCAAAAAGAATGATTTTTCTGGCAATTATTCTTTCGGTTTTTGGAATTGTAACAATCGTTCTGATTTTTTTACGTCAGAATTTTGATTTGCTTAACAAAAAATTCAGTTCCGTTTCAAATTATGCTAAGACGATATTTGATAATGTGAGCGATGCTGTTTTTGTTATTGATAGTGAACAAAATATTATTTCAATGAATCCCGCAGCAGAAAAACTTATTTCATCCCCTATTGATGGTCTAAAACAAATTGAGAACTTGCTCTCAAAAGAAGGTTGTGAAAAAATATTATCTGTCGATAAAAATTATTTTGAAACTGAATGTAAAATCAACAATGAGAAAAGAATATTTTTCGTTTCAAAAAGTAAGTATAAAGATTCTGAGCAAAGATTTAATATTATCCTAATATTGCGTGAAATTACAGAGCAAAAAAATCTGGAAAAACAAATAAACAGAAATGAGAAATTAAGAGAAATCAGTGAATTGGCTTCGACAGTAGCTCATGAAATAAGAAATCCATTGAATGCAATAGGAACAATTACACAACAATTGGGCAAAGATTTTATTCCAACAGAAAACAAGGAAGATTTTTATAACTTAACAAGTCTTGTTTATCATGAAGTTAAACGTATCAATGAAATCATTGAAAATTTCTTAAAGTATTCGCGACCTACTCCGCTCAAACCAGAATATTTTCTGCTGTCTGATATTTTTGAACAAATTCAGTTGCAGTATAAACAAATATTGATAGATAAAAATATTCAGTTGCACATTCAAAGCAACTTAAACGAAAAAGTGTTTTTGGACAGGAATCAAATTACTCAGGTTTTTATTAATCTTATTCAAAATGCAATTGATTCTTTGAATAATGGAGGAGAAATTAGAGTTGACATAAATAAAAATGAAGACAAAATTGATATTTCAGTTTCTGACAATGGATGCGGAATTCCGGAAGAGCATTTGAATAAAATTTTTAATCTTTATTTTACGACAAAACCAAAAGGAAGCGGAATTGGCTTAAGTCTTGTTCATAAAATTATCTCCGATCATGACGGATTTATAAATGTAAATTCTGCAATTAATCAAGGCACACGTTTTATAATTACATTACCAATAAAATCAGGAAACAATTAAAATGCAATTTAACGTTTTAATAATTGATGACGAAGAAATTCAATTGCAGTCTCTGAAAACATTTCTTTCAAAAAGGAAATTTAATGTTTTTACATCCCGCAGCGGCGAAGACGGAATAAGATTAATCAACGAAAACCTGATTGATATTGTTTTAACCGATTTCAAAATGCCCGGAATGAATGGTTTTGAAGTATTGAGAAAGACAAAGGAAATCAATCCCGGAATTGATGTTGTTGTAATGACTGCATTCGGCACAATTGAAAATGCAGTAAGTTTGATGAAAGCCGGTGCATTCGACTATTTAATAAAACCAATCGATCTTGATGAACTTGAAAATATTCTTGAAAAAATCACAGAGCGTAAACAGTTAATCAGTGAAAACAAATTACTTCGTTCACAACTGAAAGAGAAATACAGTTTTAGCGGAATTATTTCTCAAAGTGCAGTAATGGAAGAAGTATTGAATACAGCCGGCAGAGTTGCACAGTCAAAAGCCACAATTTTAATCAGAGGTGAAAGCGGAACCGGTAAAGAATTGATTGCAAAAGCAATTCATTTTGCCAGCGATAGAAAAGACAAGCCGTTTATTACAGTTAATGTGGCTTCACTGTCTGAAAACTTGCTTGAAAGTGAATTGTTCGGTCATGAAAAAGGTTCATTTACCGGCGCCATTAATCAGCGCGTTGGCAGATTTCAGCAGGCTGATGGCGGTACAATTTTTATTGATGAAGTCGGTGATATTCCTTTACCAGTTCAGGTAAAACTGCTTCGCACAGTTCAGTTTGGTGAAGTACAAAAGATTGGCAGCAACGATACAGAAAAAGTTAACGTCAGAATTCTTGCAGCGACACACCGAAATCTGGAAGAAATGATATCAGCCGGAAATTTTCGTGAAGATTTATTTTACAGACTGAATGTAATTACTATAAAACTCCCGACTCTTCGTCAGCGGAAAGAAGATATTCCATTACTGATTGATCATTTTATTAAATCTTTCTCAAAAGAGCTTGGGAAAGAAGTTTCAGGAATATCAAAAGAAGCTTTGGATTTATTACTTAAATATAATTATCCCGGAAATATCCGCGAGCTGGAAAATATCATTCAGAGAGCTGTTGTATTAACGCGTGAAAACATTATCACAAAAAATGATTTGCCAATTCTGGCTTCTGTAAAAGGGAACGAAAGGTTACTCGACCCTTATAATTTGGATGATGAATATGAGCTGAAAGTCAAAACATTTGAAAAAGTAATTATAGAAGAAGCCTTGAGCAGAGCCAATAATAATAAATCTGCAGCTGCAAGAATTATGGGAATCACTGAACGCCACCTGCGTTCAAGATTAGAAAGAATTGTCGGAAATAAAAATACGAAAGAAGATTTGGAGTAAAATTTCATTAACAAAACCTATCTTTTATAAATGTTATCTTCTTATGCTGCAGATTTAACCATATCATCTGGTCCTGATTTCATATTTTCAGCTAAGTTTAACTTTATGTCAAAATTTCCTTTCTGATTGCCAAAAGATTAAATAATTTAGCAATGCCAATTACAAATTTATAGGAATACATGTCTAAAAAAACTGACCTAAACTTTTCTTTAAAAAAGAATGCCGCATGGTTATCACTTATTGTCGGATTGATGATGTTCGTCTCCAAAATTTCCGCTTATTTACTGACAGGATCAACAGCAATTTTTTCTGATGCAGCAGAATCTGTAGTTCATGTAGCAGCGACTTCAATTGCTTTATACAGTATTTATCTGAGTGCAAAACCAGCAGATAAAGACCATTTATACGGGCATGGCAACATTGAATATTTTTCTGCTGGACTCGAAGGACTTTTAATTATCATTGCTGCGGTAACAATTATTTTTTCATCAGTTAAGGATCTGATTTTTGGCGTTGAAACTTCAAGCCTTGATATAGGAACGATAATTATTGCTTTTGCAAGTTTTATAAATCTGTGGCTCGGTTTTTATCTTATTAAAAAAGGCAAAACAACAAACTCATTGATTTTAATTGCTGATGGAAAGCATGTATTGACAGATTCGTTCACAAGTTTTGGCGTAGTGTTCGGTTTAATTCTTGTGCTGATTACAGATATTAAAATCATTGACCCGATTGTTGCAATTTTTGTCGCTGCAAACATTCTTTTCACAGGATATAAATTAATACGTGAATCAATCGGCGGATTAATGCACGAGACTGATAAAGAAATGCTAAATTTAATCGTAAGCAAATTGAATTCAATAAAAAAAGAATATTGGATTGATATTCATCATCTTCGATTCTGGAAATCCGGTGACCGCGTATTTATAGATTTTCATTTAATTCTTCCGCATTATCTTACTGTCAAAGAATCCCATTTAGAAGAAGAATATATTGAGATAAATCTGAAAGATATAATACAGGAATGCAGCATTCGAATACATTCTGATTATTGTAAAGATGAAGTATGCAAGTTTTGCGGTTACATGGATTGCAAAGTCAGAAAAGAAGAACGTAAAATTAATTTTGATTGGAATCAAGAAAGAATGCTCGGTGATCCGATTTACAAAGCAATAAAAATCAATTAATATTATAAAGAAGGTTATATTTTATGTCAAAATCTATTTCAAGAACAATTTCGGAATTTGCAGTTGGTTTACAGTACAAAGATTTACCAAAAGATGTAATCAATCAGGTAAAAAGATTTTTATATGATTCAATCGGATGTGCATTTGGCGGATATCATACAAAAGATGTAAAAATTTTACGCGGCATTTATAAAGATATGGGCGGAAAAAATGAAGCGACAGTTATTGGTTTTGGCGACAAAATTCCTGCTGTTAATGCGACATTAGTAAACTCACTAATGATCCGTGCTCTTGACTTTAACGATATTTATTGGAAAGAAGATCCATCACATCCATCGGACTTAACTCCGGCAGCTTTGGCTTCTGCTGAATTAATGGATGCTTCGATGAAAGATGTGATTACTGCAATTGTTTTAGCTTATGAATTCGAGCAAAGATTATGTGAATTTTCCGTTCCCGGGATACGCGAAAGAAAATGGCATCATGCTACATTAACGCAGTTTGTCTCCCCGATTGTGGCAGGTAAAATTCTTGGATTGAATGTTGATCAAATGGTGAATGCAATCGGAATTAACGGAAGCCATAATCACACAATCGGATGCAACACTGCAGGCAAATTAACAATGATGAAAAATACTGTTGACCCAATGGCTGTTCAGTCAGGTGTATTCGCTGCGTTAATGGCAAAAAATGGATACACCGGAACGGAGGCTGTATTTGAAGGAAAAGAAGGTTTCATGGATTGCTTTTTCGGTTACAATGCAAAAGAACAAAAAGTTGAAGCTATTTCGATGAATGGAAGAGACGGTATTTCAGAATGGAAATGGAATATTGAAAAATTAATCGGGGGAATGGGAGAAAAATTCAAAATTCTTGAATGCGGAATGAAAGCTTTTCCAGCTGAAGCTTTAACTCATACACATATTTCTGCTACACTGAAAGTTGTTATAAAAAATAATATAATTTACGATCAGATTGAAAGCGTTACTCTTACAACTCTAGCCCAGGCTTATGATATTTTGTTCGATCCGCATAAATACCGACCGGAATCGAGGGAAACTGNAGACCATTCACTTCCCTATTGCATAGCCGTTGTTTTGGTTGACCATAAAATTACAACACAGTCATTCTCAGACGAAAAAATGAAAGACCCAAGAATATGGGAAGTGATAGATAAAATTAAGGGAGAGCCTTCAACTGAATTTGAGAAAATGTTCCCTGCAAAACAGCCAAGCAAGGTTGTTATAAAAACCAAAGACGGGAAAGAATTCTCTGAATATCTGGAATATCCGAAAGGAGATCCCCGTGAGCCAATGACGATTGAAGATTTGGATAATAAATTTGAAGGGTTGTCATCGGATTTATTTGATAGCCGTCGCAGAACTGAAATAAAAGATTTAATTTCCAACTGCGATAATTTTTCAGCAAGAGAATTTATGTCACATTTAATTATATAATTGAGAGTTAATAAATGTCAAAAGAAAAATTGAAATCATCCGCCGGACAGAGAGGCGACAAAATTCGATCCGATTGTAACATTGAAATAGAGTTAACTAATTCGGGCGGAATTAAAATCGATTCAAAGAGCAAAGTTGCAGTTATGTATGGCGATTCAATCAATAATATGTTGATGAATCTATGCGAATTTTTTGAAATAAAGAATGCTAAAATTCTGCTTGAAGATTACGGTGCATTGCCATTCACTATTGCTGCCAGATTTGAAACCGCAGTAAGAAGAATTTATCCCGATTTGAACAAGTCTTTTTTTTCTGAAAAAATTAAAACAAAAAATCAGAATACATCAAAAGAAAGACTTAGAAGAAGCCGTCTTTATTTACCGGGAAATGAGCCAAAATTTTTTGTGAACGCAGGTTTGCACAAGCCTGATGGAATTATTCTTGATCTGGAAGATTCTGTATCACCTTCGGAGAAGGATGCTGCCCGAATTTTGGTCAGAAATGCTCTTCGATCCGTGGATTTTTATGGCGTTGAAAGAATGGTCCGGATAAATCAGCTCCCGCTTGGATTGGAAGATCTAAGATTTGTTGTACCTCACGGAGTTGATGTAATCTTAATTCCAAAATGCGAATCTACCGAACAAATTAAAATGGTTGATGATGAGATAAAAATGCTTCGTGCGGAATATAATTTCAATAATGAAATTTATTTAATGCCGATTATTGAAAGTGCAAAAGGAATTATGGATGCGTTTGAGATTGCAACTGCTTCGGAAAATATCTGTGCACTGACAATCGGACTTGAGGATTATACTGCTGATTTAGGGACACAAAGAACGGATGACGGAAGAGAAAGTTTTTTTGCACGTTCTGTAATTGTTAATTCTGCAAAAGCAGCAGGGATTCAGGCAATTGATACTGTATTTTCAGATGTCAATGACATGAACGGATTATATGAAAGTGTTATCGAAGCCAAGTCACTTGGATTTGAAGGAAAAGGCTGCATTCATCCACGACAGATTGAAGTGATTCATAAAGCATTTGCACCTACTGAAAAAGAAATTGAAAAGGCAAAGAAAATCATTCTCGCATTTGAAGAAGCCGAAAGGAATGGGCTTGGAGTTNTTTCACTTGGCAGTAAAATGATTGATGCACCGGTTGTGAAAAGAGCATTTAACACAATCAAACTTGCAATACTTAATAATTTGTTAGATGAAAACTGGAAAGAAAAATAAAATATTTTTAATCATATAATTCTGAATTTAACAAGAATGATATTTACAGGTAAAAAATGAAACTGGTAAAAAATTCAGCCGGCAGAATGGTGCCGACACAAATTAACGGAGAAAAACAAATTCCTTTTATGGGAGTTGGTAAATATGTCCCAAAAGGAAAAACAACAGGAACACCGATTCGCTCCTGCTCTGAATTTCCTGCCGATGGAAACAAATTAGTAAAATCAGTAAAAGAAGCATTGATAAAATCAGGCGTTAAAGATGGCATGACGATTTCAACTCATCATCATCTCAGAAACGGTGATGTTGTTACAAATATGCTTTTTGATATTATACATGAAATGGGGATTAAAAATATCAGATGGTTTCCGAGTGCTTCATTCCCTGTTCATTCACACTTAATTCCATATCTCGAAGACGGAACAATTTCCCGAATAGAGGGCAGCATGAATGGTCCTCTTGGTCGCTTCACTTCCGAAGGCAAGATGAAAGGCATTGGTGTTTTACGTTCTCATGGTGGCAGATATCAGGCAATTCAGGATGGCGAAGTTCATATCGATATTGCCGTGATTGCCGCACCAACTGCTGATTCGTTTGGAAATGCAACGGGTGACCGTGGTCCTTCTGCCTGTGGTTTGCTTGGATTTGCACTTGCCGACAGTGAATATGCCGACAAAGTAATTATTGTTACAGATAATTTAGTTCCCTTCCCTTGTTATCCATGGCAGATTCAGGGAAATAATGTTGATTATGTTGTGCAAATTGATTCGCTCGGTGACACCACAAAAATCGTTTCAGGAACAACCGAAGTAACAAAATCTCCCGACCGCTTATTGATTGCCGAATACGTTGCAAAATTTATGGAAGAGTCAGAAATAATGCATGATGGATTTTCATTCCAAGCCGGAGCCGGAGGAACAAATCTGGCTTTTGCATTATTTCTGAAAGAGCGAATGAAAGCAAAAGGAATCAAAGCAAGATTTATACGGGGCGGCTCAACTAAATATCTGGTACAAATGCTTGAGGAAGGATTGACTGATTATATTCTTGATGGACAGACGTTCGATCTTGAAGGAGTTCGTTCGATGCGTGAAAATGCAAATCATGTCAACACTTCTCCATTCACAAGCTATAATTATCACGGCAAAGGTAATTTTGCTTCAATTCTTGATGCCGTTGTTTTAGGTGCGACAGAGGTTGATGTTAAATTTAACGCAAATGTTGTTACTCATTCTGATGGATATTTATTGCATGGAATCGGTGGTTGGCAAAACTGTTTGTTCTCAAAATGCACAATTCTTGCAATTCCATCTTTTCGGGATAGAATTCCTGTAATCGTTGATCAGGTCACAACTTTAGTCGGACCCGGAGAGCTTATTGATGTAATCGTAACTGAAAGAGGAATTGCAATTAATCCGCTTCGAAAAGATTTGCTTCGCAAGATTAAAAACAGCTCATTGCCAATTCGAAAAATTGAAGATATCTATAATGAAGTGAATGAAATCTGCGGAGGTACGCCTCAAAAACCGAAATTTGACAAATCCAAAGTTGTGGCAGTGGTCAAATGGGTTGATGGAACTGTGCTTGATTCAATATTTAAAATAAAAGTTTAGCAGTCAGATTTAATCATATATAAGTGCTAACTCAAAAGTAATTTTTACTATGACGTTGATATGACATCTACCCACCAACGGAGAAGGATGCAGAAATATTGTTTTATATTCTTATATTTACCTGTCTTCAGTTATATAATTTCATACAAATAAATTCTATCTTATGAGGCAGCCTATATCATATTTATATATAGACTTCTGAAAAAATGGTTAAAAAAATAAGAAATGTCACACTGAGCGAAGTTGAAGCCTGCCTATCGGTAGGTAGTTGTGATTTTGATTCAATTTGTCATCTTTCGACAAGCTCAAGATGACAGCGGAATAATTTTTCAGAAGTCTCTATAATTATTAAAACAATTTTTTATTCCTCCAGTGTCGAAAGATTTCCTGGATCCAGACCTAATTCTTTAGCTTTCAAGACACGACGCATTATTTTTCCACTTCGGGTTTTGGGCAAAGAATCTACAAAAGTTATTTGCTCTGGTTTTGCAATCGGACCA
>Ga0051980_10003333_pt1 | contig 12152 bp, 11 predicted proteins | sample CryGey13umfilter_2_FD_55014 | JGI IMG/M metagenome (GOLD analysis project Ga0051980, IMG submission 55014) | Groundwater microbial communities from aquifer in Utah, USA - Crystal Geyser 4/9/14 3 um filter | ecosystem: Environmental > Aquatic > Deep subsurface > Groundwater | place: USA: Utah...
AAGTAATAGTGACCGGAGTGTTCACCGGCAAAAATAGCACCGGTTTCTTTCATGGTCTTTTTAATGTAGGAGTGGCCAACGCGTTCCATGACGGCTTTACCTCCGTTTTCTTCAATTGTTTCTGGTACTGAGTGGCTGCTAACGGCGTTATAGATAATAGTTGATCCCGGTTTTTTAGCCAGCAGGTTTTTAGCTACCATGGCTGTTATCAACGATGAAGGAACGCGGCTTCCACGTTCATCTATAAAGAAGACACGATCGGCATCGCCGTCGAAGGCTAGGCCAATGTCGCAGCCTTCGTGTTTTACTAATTCGACAAGTTCAGCCACATTTTCAGGTTTGATTGGATTGGGCTCGTGGTTTGGCATAGTACCATCCAGATCAAAGTAGAGCGGCACTAGCTCGCAAGGAAGATGCTGGAAAACTTTTGGTACAATTAATCCAGCCATGCCATTGCCGGCATCGACTGCTACTTTGAATGGTTTTATTTTGTCGATATGAATCATGGATAGAGCATGTTCAACATATTGGTCTACTACATCCATCTCTTCGCGAGTTCCTGGCTGGTCGCTGGTGGTCCAGGATTCTTCTTCTAGAATTCGTTTGATTTCTTGTAAGCCAGATTCTTTGCCAATTGGCACGGCGCCGGCATCAGTAAATTTTAAACCATTCCAGTTAGCAGGGTTATGAGAGGCTGTAAACATGACGCAAGGTAGTTCAAACTTACCAGCCGCAAAATAGCTGACGTCGGTAGGGATCAGGCCAAGAAAGCTGACATTTTTCCCAGTGCTTTGTACCCCAGCCGCAAAGGCATTGGCCAGCTGTGGTGAGGTTACCCGCATGTCATGTCCGATCATGACTGTGTCTGCTTTTACGTAGGTGGCGTAGGCTTTGCCTAGCTTGGTCGCAACCTCGTCGTTTAATTCCTCTGGAATACGGCCTCGAATATCGTAGGCTTTGAAAATATCGTCAAAATTCATGAAATCTCGTTTACTTATCACCTTTGAGTATTGATATTACTTTGATTTTAGGACGCTGACAAGGTTATAGCCTTTTCGCATGGGAACGTGTAGGCCGTTTTTTTCGTAGTACTGATCGACCACTTCCAGTCCAGCTTGCTTGGCTAGTCGTCTAATTTCTCGAGGAGTAAATCCATGGTAGTATCGTTCAGCTTGCAGATCTTTATCCTCATTGTACCAAGGTATTAAAGTGTCGTTCCAGTCCATTTGGTGATGGCCTAGTATTTTTTCAATGTTGAATTTCCAGCGGACCCAGGTGCGTCTCCACTGATGTAGGTTCCAGTTGGTCATAATGATGTATCCAGTCGACTTGGTAACCCTGGACATCTCCTGCAGAGCCCTAACTCGATAGACTTGCCCGGGAACGTGATGGAAACTAGCAATTAGCAGGGAGTGTTCAAAGGTGTCGTCCGCAAAACCAGTATCTAGTATACTGCCGACACGAAAATCAAACTGGGGTCTCAGGCGCTTGGCAATGGTAATCAAGTCAGGGGAAATGTCGATGCCGAGGTAGCGACCCTTGATTTGAGTGACAAGATCGGCTACCCTGCCGTTGCCACAGCCAGCGTCTAGGATGAGCTGGCCAGGCTGAATATATTGTTGTACTAAATAATCTACCTCGTACCACTGGTTCATGCGGGTTCGGGCAAAGTGTTGCGAAATGGTATTGTAATCAGAGCGAACCTGTTCTAGTAGTTGACTGGCTATTTCTTTTTCCATGCAAGAGGCAATTCAACAAATTATACGCAGAGCCATTGATCGGTCAGTAACTGACGATAAAGGGCTAAAGCGAGTTAAGGCCGAGGTGGCCAAGGAGTTTGGTATTGAGGTTCTCCCCAACAGCTCCATACTATCAGAGTATCAGCAGATGATAAAAGATGGCCAGCTGGAGCGCAACCAAGCGATTTGGGATTTATTCTCTAAGCGCCGAGTCCGCAATCTTTCTGGAGTGGCGGTTATTACAGTTTTAACCAAGCCATATTTTTGCCCTGGTCGATGTGTTTATTGTCCGACTGAAGCTAGAATGCCTAAATCGTACTTGGCCAATGAGCCCGGAGCGGCTCGAGCAGTGCGACACCAGTTCGATCCATTTGATCAGGTGCAGTCACGATTGAAATCTTTGGAAGTTAATGGACACTCTACAGACAAGTGCGAATTAATTGTTTTAGGTGGTACATGGACGGCTTACCCTAAGCAGTATCAAACTTGGTTTATCAAACGCTGTTTTGATGCCTTTAACGAACAGGTGTCGGCTAGTTTGGATAAGGCAAAAGAGCTAAATGAAACTGCCCCGCACCGGGTAGTTGGACTAACCTTGGAAACCAGGCCTGACCACACAGACAAAGCCGAGGCTAAGCGCTTACGTTGGTTGGGGTGTACTCGAGTGCAGCTAGGAGTTCAAACCACTGACCAAGAAGTGTTAGATTTAATTAAAAGAGACCAGACGAATGCCCAAGTGATTGAGGCAACACGGATTCTAAAGGAAGCTGGCTTTAAGATTTCCCATCACTATATGCAAATGTTGCCAGGTGCGACCTATCAGTCAGACGTTCAAACTATTGCGGATGCCTTTTTTACACCAGACTTTCAGCCAGATCACGTGAAGATTTATCCAACCTCGGTGATTAAGACTTCAGTGCTTTATCATTGGTGGAAGAGTGGTAAGTACCAGCCGTACGCGCAGGAAGATTTAATTCGTTTGCTTGCCGAGATTAAATCAATGGTGCCAGAGTGGGTACGAATTGAACGTTTGATTCGTGATATTCCAAGTGAGTCGATTCAGGCTGGTAACATGGTGACGAATTTACGGCAATTGATGCAAGACAAGGGGGTGGCTTGTCGGTGTATTCGCTGTCGAGAGCCTGGAGCCAGAGAAGTGGCCATTGATGATGTTGAGTTAGTGGTGCGTGAGTATGAAGCTAGTGGTGGGACAGAATATTTTTTAAGCTACGAATCAAAAGATGGTCAGATGTTGTATGCATTTGCACGTTTGCGTTTGCAGAAACTGGCAAAACATTGGTTACCGGTGTTACAAGATACAGCCTTGATTCGTGAGGTTCATACCTATGGTCGTCTCAAGAAGGTTGGTGAAGGCAAGGGTAGTGTTCAGCATATTGGAATGGGACAGCAACTGATGGCTGAGGCCGAGCGTATTGCTCAAGATAATGGTTTTAAGCGCATTGCCGTGATCGCTGGAATTGGTGTACGAGAATATTTTCGCAACAAATTAGGATACACCTTAGAAGATGAGTATATGGTAAAGCCGCTTTAAAAAAAAGACGGGCGCGGCCTTTAAGAGGATTTGCCCGAGTCACGAATGGCTGTGCTGACCATGTCGTTTGAGCAGGTCACCAATGGTGTGACGCTCGCGGTGGCGGCCGTTGCTGGCCTGCTCCGTGACGACGATGGTGTCGCGGCTGATGGCCGGAAGCGGCGGCAGCAGGGTGCGACAGACCCAACAGGGATGGAGCGTCAAGGTGCGCTCCTCGTTGGGCTGGGGCTCGCCGATAACGACGAGTCCGATCACCGTTCCGTACCCAGAGGCGATGGCTCCGCCGACGGCGACCTGTTCGGCACAGATCTTGGGACCGTCCTCCAGCGGCTTCATGTTGATGCCGGCGAAGGCGCGGTACTCGCGACCGTTGAAGGCCAGAGCCACTGCCCCGACTCGGAAGCCTCGGTAGGATTGAGCGCGCCGTTGAGCAGCACGCGCCATTTCCACCAGCTCTTCCAACCGTTGGTCAAACTCACGCGTGTGCTTGGGCTTCATCTGTCCTCCATTGAGCCAAAGAGTGTCGTGCGCTCATACCTTACGGTTTTGAGTTTTTTTGTCAATAAAAAAAGAGGGCCCCGTCACGCTTGTGCGATCGGGGGCCGGGAGAATTTTCACTCTTCGTGGATGTCGGTGGGCTCGTACAGCTCACCGTCCAGCGTCCGCTTGATGACAGCGGCGCGTTGGAACTCCAGCGCCAGGCGGGACTCCTTGGTGTAGAGCAGGGGGATGGCCACAGTGGCGCCACACCCCTCGCAGCACAGAGGCTGCAGCTCAGTCACCGCGTGAATCTGGCGGAAGGTGGCGACCAGCCCTTTGGGACGGGCGAACCGGTCCAGGTACCCTCGGTAGAGGGGTCCTGAATGCTCCGGCGCGCCATAGTCCTTCTGGTACTGGGCCAGCCACTCTCCGCATGAGGCGCAGAAGAGGTTGATCCAGATGGACTGACCACCTCTGGTGTCGGAGTAGCTGTCCCTGATGAAGGTCCGGGCCATCTACTCTTCTCCTTCAGCTCGGCCGTTGCCGTTGCTGCCGAGACCGACGTGACCCAGAGCCGCTTCCTTGGCGACCATGTGTCGTTGTGCGGCCGCGGGCGCCTCGACCAGACAGGGCGTCGATTCCAGAGGGTAGCCGTTGTCCGCGAACACCGCCTTCTTGCGCGGGTTGTTGGTCACCAGGTTCACCTGAGTGCCAGTCTCGAATCCCAGGAACTTCAGGATCGCGATGATCCCGTCGTAGGTCCGGGCGTCGATCGTGCCGGTGGTGGTGAGCATCCGGGCCGACTGGATGGTGTCGACACCGAGCAGCTGCTGGAGGGTCAGCGTCCCCAACTTGAAGTTGAGGCGCATGCCTCGGCCGTCCTGGCCGGGGATGTGGATGACCAGACCCTCGCCGACGCTCGCGATGTGTGCCATCGCGGCGTGCAGCTGCTCTCGGCAGTCACAGGTGGCGTCGTGGAAGACCTGGCCCGTTTTGCAGCCAGAGTCGGTTCGCATGATGACGTGGTCGGGACTTCCCGGTCGCAGCGCGAAGTTGTCGAACATGTCGACCTCTCCGCACCACAGCACGTGGTAGTTCACCCACTGATCATCGATGACGAAGTCCATCTGCCAGAAGGCCCCGAAGGGCGTTTCCAGCATGCCCACTCCGGTCCGGGTCACGGTCCGGGTGCGGGTGTAGCCACCTTCGGTCACGATGTACTTCCGTTCGACCGGCTGCATGCCGAGACGAACCGCCGCCAGGGTCCGGGTGACCTCTTCGACATCGCGACCAGTGACCGCCGCGATTTCCTGGGCGGTGAGCGGCTCCTGGGTGATGCCCGGGAGCTCGTTGGGGTGAGTGCTCATGATGCTGTCTCCTCCTCCTGCTCACGCAGGAGCGTGTGCAGGAATTGGAATGCAGCTCGCCCATCGTCTCCGTGGGCGGCCTGGGTGACGTTGACGTTTGGCTGACTGGCGAACCAGGTATCTGCAGGCGCGAACGCCTCGACTCCGGTTCCGTTGATGCCACGCTCGTTGCTGCTGTCGCCGATGTGCGCGACAGTGACACCTTCGGGCAGGACATCGCGGACGGCCGCGAGGTGCTGCCACTTGTGCGTCCTAGCGATGGCGACGTTGATGTAGACGACCCCCGGATTGGGATCGTGGATCTCGACGCAGGTCGTCACGACCCGGCGGTGGTGCAGAACATCGAGGGCAAAGCCCCCGAGTCGCATCGCTCCGGTTTCGCTTCGAATCACGTCGGGTCCCTCGACCCGCTGCACCTGGATGTTGAGACCGAACAGTTCATGCTCGGCCCCCAGAACGTGCGTGTGGCCGCTTCTTGGCCGCAGCGTGTCCCGCCAGGTGGGGTGGCTGTTGCGCCAGTCCATGCCTTCCGCCGCCGCGAAGGCGGTGAGGTCGGCGTAGACCAGGTGCATCCGGCGCTGCATTTCGGTCAGGTCTACCCCAGGCACACTGTGGTAGATGTGCCAGTGGTTGTTGACCTGTCCGTAGAGGCTGCGACCGTTGCCGGTTCCCCAGAAGGTGATCCACTCGAGAGGGATCCCCATCCAGCGCAGGTAGTCTTGGAGCGAGCTCAGGTTGTTGGCCGAGGCGATCATGAGGATCGCGCCCAGCTGCCGAGCCCGCTGCATTTCCGCTCGCAATCGTGGGTCGAAGGTGCTTTTGCCGATGGGCAGCAGCACGCCGTTGACGTCGAAGGAGGTCACCAGGGTCGGTGGCCGCCCATTTGCCTCGGTCCAGTCGCGAACGACTGCCGCGGCCATGGTGCGGGGGCACCGATGGGTAGTGGTCATCTCGTAACTCCGGTTCAGAGGTTTGGGTATGAGTGAGAATCTATTTTCGAAGGGCGCGCGTTGATCTAGTTTAGATCTCGGCGACTTTTTGGCATCTTCCTTAGGGTAGAAGATACAAAAAAGCCGCTGACATCAGCGGCTAACGACGGAATGGATGGAACCAATAGGGCCCACGCCCGCGCTTGGGCGGGTTTCTGAGATTGGGCATCCTGGGGCAGGATTATGACCTAGGTGTGATATCATCATATGGGCAAAATTTCCATAAGTATACCGTTTTTTTGCCATTTGTCAAGCATTTAGCTGGACTGGTTGGTTATTGGCTATAATTTAAGGTACAATATGGCAAATTGGCGAAAATTAGCGCAAATATGAATATATTACTAACTGGAGAGCCTGGAGTTGGCAAAAGCACCTTGATCCAGTATCTAGTCGACAATTACAATGGCGCGCTAGCTGGTGTGGTCAGCAGAGAGCTGCTCGAGTCTGGTGAGAGAGTTGGTTTTGAAGCGGTGACGATAGATGGTCGGCGGCGAGTCTTTGCTCACAGGAATATGTTTACAGATTCGACTTATAGGGTCGGAGAATTTTTTGTTGATGTCAATTGCTTTGATGAATTTGTAGTTCCAGAACTTAAGCGAGGATTAAATGAGCTGGGTGTAATTGTTTTGTTAGATGAGATTGGTCGGATGCAGGCGTTTTCCAAATCTTTTTTAGAGACGGTCAATGACTTGCTTAGTTCTCCAGCTCACATTATTGGAACGATTGTTTATGATGACGAAGCCTTTGCTAGGCCCATTAAGGCTCATGAGTCAACGATGGTCTTAACTGTCACTTCAGAAAATCGTGACCTCCTACCAAGGTGCATCTTGGCAGCTGCTCAACAAGCTGAAAATTATGAATTGTTTTCGACAGAGCAGAAACAACTAGTTCGACAGTGGGCAGCAGCCTGGGTTGCCGATGGGCAGTTAGAATATGTATTCAAACTTTTTAATAATGCGATAGCTTATGTAGCTGGTTCTAAAGTTATTTTTTCCGATAATGAGTGGAGAGTAGCGGGGGATACCTCAGCGCACGTGTTAACTGTAGATAAAAAAGGATCGCTACTTTGTGATTGCGATCTTTTTAATGGTCGAGCTGAATTTTCTGGATTGGTCGGACAGTGTTCCCATGTTATGTCAGTTAAGCTGACGCAGTTAGAAAGCTAAATCGGACAATCTGCCTCAAAGCTTTCTTGATAACGGGTTCGAAAATCATCTATGGAGTAGACGTGCTCTTGTGTGCCGATGTGTTCTACTGCAAACGAAGCGGCTACGGCGCCGAGGCGACCTTGGTGTTTAAGGCGCAGGCCTCTAGCCATGCCGACTAGGAGGCCAGCACGATAGGCATCGCCAGCTCCAGTTGGATCTTTTAACTCGTGGTTATTGGCCGCGGGAATTTTTACGATTTTTTCGTCGGTACGCATTTCCGATCCTTTTTCTCCAACCGTAACAACCAACACGTTAGTTTCTTCCAGGATGCGAGCTTCGTCCCATCCAGTGATACGTTGGGCAAGCTCCAGCTCGTAATCGTTAACGGTAAACATTTCGGCACCACTGATGGCTGCCTTCAGTTGATCACCGGTGAAGTCATTGATGGTTTGAGCCGGTTCAAAAATGTAACGAATCTTTAACTCTTTGCATTCGTTGATTAATTTCATTGAGTCACTTGTATTGCTAGCCGGGCAGAAAATGGCGATGGAAGCATCGGCATCGACGTTGTGGAAGCTGAAGGTAGTTGGTTTGCCAGAGGCGCCAATGCTAAACCCAGTGATTTGATTGTTAGAACGATCAGTAATAATAGAGGCTGATGAGGTAGCAACCTCTGAATGGATCTCAATGTGGTCGGTTGGAATATTACGTTCTCGGAGAAAAGTCAGATAAGATTCTGCGTCGGTGCCAACTCCATTTATAATATAAGGTTGCTCGTTAAGTAGACTTAAGTTGTAGGCAATGTTTCCGCCAGAGCCACCGCGTAATTCATTGACTGACTCAACCGTAAAAGAGACGCTAAGATCGTGAATTTTGTCTGGCAGGATGCAGTCTTTGAAGTAGCCGGGAAAATCCATAATTCGATCAAAAGCAAGTGATCCGTGGACGTAGATTTTAACTGGAGTATCGGCCATAGTTATTCGGTGGCTTTTTTAATTTGTCCGTCGGCCAGACTCGCGAGCTCCTCTGTAGAGTTGTGTTCTCCTACCCAAGCCTTGTCTTGCAGGCGAGCATCTTCGGGGAAGCGTTCTTCTAAATAGGTTGCGTAGGTTGTGCCAGTTTGGGCTAAGGCTTTAACTTGAGTCCAATAGTCATGAACGTCTGCAAGGTACTCGGTGATTTGAAAAGCCCGGGAGCCAGCGTCGTAGATAGTACAGCGCTCAAGCGCAAAAGGCTGGCCCTCACTTTGAGAGTCTATAAACTCAGGAGCTAGTAGTGAGTCTCGTCTCAGCAGGTCAGTGCCCCCGATGGCTATTTTTAGACGTTGATCATTTTCTTCAGCGACAGAAAATCTACCTTCGATGTAAATAACTGAACTACCAATAAAATCTTCAAAACTTTTTTTGCAGGTGGCGTCTATAGTTTCAATAATTTCTTCAGCTCGTTTACCACCAATGGTTACGAAGGTGAGTGAGCGGATACTGGTTTTTTGTTCAATAGCAGCCTCAATAATTCTATTGAGAGCGTGTTCTAAGCTAACGCCAGTAGCAACCACGTCGCCGACAATTAAATCAGCCTTTTTTGGCACAGAAATTTTCTCGTAACGATTCTCAGTAATGTGCCAATGACCAGATTTATCTTGGGCTCGCTGGGAGGATAAGAAGGCCGAACCGTGTAGATTCCAATCAAATGCGTCAGCGAGCGCCTCACGCAAGCCAAAGTTTAGTCCTCCGCGCAAGATATTAAGGACAACGGCATTTTTTTCAGATACGTCTATCTGTTTATGTTCTTTCATTTGCTCAAGCATGGCCGTCATTCCAGCTTGTAGCTTGTTGGTATAATCGACGCCCAAAACAAAAGGGTCATTACAGATTGAACGAGTTTGAGGTGAAGTGCTGATGTAGCGGGAAAGCGGAGAAGGTCCGTTGATTTGGTAAAGGGCGGTTCCGTTTAAAGATCCGAGCTGTTTAAGTGACTCCATGTGGGTATATTGTGGCGATTCATTTCTCGTCATACTGTAATTTCTTTGGTATACTTTTGCAAGTAGTCGACTTCAAAATCCATACCATGTCAGATCAGCCTCCAATTATTATTGCCGGAACCGAGAGTAAGACCTTTGCTAGAAAAATTGCTCAGGAGTTGGGTTTAGGCTTGGGGCGAGTTGAAGTAGCGACATTTTCTGACTCCGAGACTCACGTGCTCTTGCATGCGGATGTCAAAAATCGAGATGTTTATATTGTTCAGGCGACCTCAGCGCCGACCAATGAAAACATCATGCAGCTTTTGTTGATGGCGCACGCAGCGCGAAGTGGTAAAGCTAAAAAGATCACGGCGGTAATGCCGTTTTTTGGATATCGCCGACAGGAAAAGCAAACAGTTTCAGGAGAGGCGGTCAGTTTTCAGTTAATTGCTAAACTGATGAAGGCAGCTGGAATTTCTCGTGTGCTCACAATAGATTTGCATAAGCATAGAAGTGCAAAATATTTTAAGGAAGCTGGAATTATCTCTAAGGAGCTCCGGGCTTTTCCAGTAATCATTGATCACTTACGTAAAAAGAAGCTAGACCATTTTGTGGTATTGGCTCCGGATAAAGGTAGCATCCCTGAGTCGAAGCGATATGCCGATGGCCTTGGTGTGCCATTGATTAAAGTTTATAAACATCGCAGTATCAGAAAACGTGACGAAGTTAAATTTGATGAATTCGAAGGAGAGGTGAAGGGTAGGAATGTACTTATTATCGACGATGAGGTAAATACAGCGGGAACCTTGATGGGAGTAGTTGATATTCTAAAAGAAAAAAAGGCTCACAATGTTTATTTTGCTTGTACCCATGGTGTGCTGTCTGGGCCGGCCTTGTCTCGCTTGGCTAAATCTAATATCAGGCAGGTTATTTTAATGGATACAATTTATTTACCCCTAGAGAATCGTATTCAAAAAATCAAAATATTATCAGTTGCACCATTATTTGCTGAGCAAATTGGAAAATGGGCACACTGGAAGAAAAACTAAAATAGCTGTGCTATACTCCTGATCATGTTGTAACCTAGCCTCACAACCCGAATCCACTCTTATTTGATGATTTACACCTATGATTGATTACTCACTTTTACGAGAAGAAGATCCGACTATCGGGGAGGCGCTCACCAACGAACTTAACAGGCAGCAGCACGGTCTGGAGCTCATCCCGTCAGAAAATTTTGTGTCCGAGGCTGTCATGCAGGCCTTGGGATCTATCGCTACAAATAAATATTCCGAAGGTTACCCTGGAAAGCGCTATTATGGAGGCATGGAGTTTGTCGATATTATTGAGCAAACTGCTATTGATAGAGCTAAAGAATTATTTGGGGCTGAGCACGCCAACGTCCAACCTCTCTCGGGAGGGCCAATGAACATAGCTGTTTATTTTGCGCTACTGCAACCAGGTGACACGGTGCTTGGTATGGATCTTGGACACGGTGGTCACCTGACACACGGTCATCCAGTAACCACGATGGCTAAGCTGTATAATTTTGTGCGATATGCTTGTAACCCAGATACTGGAGAGATTGATTTTGAGGAATTGCGTAGATTGGCTCACGAACATAAACCAAAAATTGTATTAGCTGGTTTCTCTGCCTACTCGCGTGAATTAGATTATGCCAAGTTTCACGAAATTGCTCAGGAAGTAGGAGCGGTTAGTATGATGGACATGGCGCACATTGGTGGGTTGGTAGCCGGCGGTGCGGCCAAGAATCCTGTGCCGATAATGGACATTGTTACAACCACGACACATAAATCTTTGCGAGGGCCGCGCGGTGGACTCATTCTTTGTAAAGCAGAGTTTGCCAAGGTGATTGATAAATCTGTCTTTCCAGGTTTTCAGGGTGGCCCACATGAAAATCAAATTGCAGCTCTGGCCGTGGCATTGAAAGAAGCCGCTGCCCCTGAGTTTAAGATTTACAGTACGCAGATTGTTAAGAATGCCAAAGCCCTGTGTGCCGCGCTACAAAGCGGCGGTATGCGGATTTTATTTGGTGGCACGGACAATCATTTAATTTTAGCTGATGTGACGCCGTTGGGTTTGACTGGTCATGAGGCAGAGACTTTATTAGATAGTGTTGGAATTACCGTTAATAAGAATATGATTCCGAGGGACCCACGCAAACCGATGGATCCATCTGGCATTAGAATGGGAACCCCAGCCCTGACTACTCGGGGCATGGGCGAGCTCGAGATGACTCGGATTGGTGAGATGATGGTCCGTTTGTTAAAGAGCACAGCAGACCTTACTGTCCAGGAAGAGGCGCGAGTAATGGTAAAAGAGTTAACTGAAGAATTTCCACTTTACTCATAGGCATGGCAGAACATATTACAAAGGTACTAAGTGGTAAGGGGTTGGCAGCAAAAATCCGGACTGATTTAAAGCGGAAAATTTCGCAATCTAGGATTCGTCCAGGTTTAGCAGTCATCCTAGTCGGTCATGATCCGGCCTCACAGGTCTACGTTAAATTTAAATCTGAAGCCAGCGAGGAAGTTGGTATGTATTTGGAGACAATTGAATTACCAGAGGATGTGCCACAACAACGTTTGTTGAAAATAATTCAAAAATTAAATCGCAGTAAAAAAATTCACGGGATTTTAGTGCAATTACCCTTGCCAGATCACCTAGAACCATTTGATGTGATGGCGGCGATTGATCCGATGAAAGATGTTGATGGTTTTCATCCCGAAAATACTGGTTGGTTATCTATTGGTAGGCCACACATGGTTCCGGCAACTACGTTGGGAATTTGGCAGTTGATTAGGTCTGTGCAAATGGATGTGGCGGGTAAGCACGTGGTGATAGTTGGTAAAAGTAATATTGTTGGTAAGCCCACAGCCACGCTTTTGTTAAATAA
>Ga0051980_10003340_pt1 | contig 12143 bp, 10 predicted proteins | sample CryGey13umfilter_2_FD_55014 | JGI IMG/M metagenome (GOLD analysis project Ga0051980, IMG submission 55014) | Groundwater microbial communities from aquifer in Utah, USA - Crystal Geyser 4/9/14 3 um filter | ecosystem: Environmental > Aquatic > Deep subsurface > Groundwater | place: USA: Utah...
CACGGCGTCGCCGCCTGGTTGGTGGGATGGCGGGTGAGGTAGTCGCCGGGGGAGATGGGCTCGACCTCGTTTTGGTCGAAGTGGAGCTGGCGGAAGAGGTCGTCGAGAAACTGAATCCCCTCGAACCACCAGTGGCCGTAGAGCTCCGCGTCGTAGGGCGAGACGAGCAGCGGCGGGCGGTCCATGCGCGCGGCGAGGGCGCGCACCTGCTCCTGCCGCTTGCCACGAAAGTGGGAGGCGTGGAGCCCCGCCTTGCCGCGTGCAATCTCCGGGTCGTAGACCCATTTGTCGTGCAGCCGGCCGTGGGTGATCGCGTGGTACTTGAAACCGGTGTAGAGGCGGTGGCCCTCCGGGTGGATGTAGGGGCCGATGTACTCCTTGGGCAGGTCAAAGCCGATGTCGCGGTAGAAGTCGCGGTAGTGGGGGTCGCCCGGGTATCCCTCCTGCGCCGACCACACCTGGCGCGAGGTCTCGATGTCGCGGCCGAAGGCGGCGACGCCGCTGGCGCAGTACAGGGGGGCGTGGACGCCGTAGACNGGCGGCGGGTCGGCGTAGAGGATCGCGTGGGTGTCGACGAAGAAGTAGCGCACCCCGGCCTCGCGCAGGAGCTCGTCGACGCCCGGGATGTAGCCACACTCGCCGAGCCACATGCCCAAGGGGGGCTTGCCGAAGTGGCGCGCGTAGAGGTCGGCGGCAATCTGGACCTGGGCGCGCATCGCCGCCCAGTTGTGGTCCATCAGCGGAAAGAAGGCGTGGGTAGCCGTGGAGGTAATCACCTCCACCACCCCCTGCTCCTGGAGCTTGCGGAAGGCAGCCACCAGGTTGCCCTCGTGGCACCGCCAGGTGTAGCGCATGGAGCCGAAGCGGTCGCGGTACATCTGCGCCAGCCGCTGGTAGTACGGCTCGTGGGCGGNGCGTTCGATCTCCTTGTCCGCCAGCTCGATGAGGGAATCGAGGTGGGCCGCGGCGCGGAGCTTCAGCAGGTCGTCGGTGAGCATCGAGATGAGCGGCGCCGACAAAGAGACGGTGGCGCGACACCTCACCGCGTCGTGCGCGAACCCCTCGAACATCTGGATGAGCGGCAGGTAGGTCTCGACGATCGCCTCGTAGAGCCACCGCTCCTCCATCACCGTCGGGTCGTCCGGGTGGCGGACAAACGGGAGGTGGGCGTGGAGGACGAGGGAGAGGTAGCCGGTCATGACAGGGCGAGGCGGGTGGGCGATGAGCGTCGAGCTCGGGTCGTGAGCGATAGACGACGAGCGCCACAGGGTCGCCTCGACCGCCCGGGATGTCGAGGTCGCGGTGGATCCGCGCCGGGCGGCGCGAGCGTGTTGCGATCCGCCCCCGCTCGCTCGGCGTACGTTACGCCGTCGCCGGCCACCGCCCCTCGCCCGAATCCGCCGCGAGGCGCGTCTCACTCCCCCCAAGCTGTTCGCTCGCGCCAGCGCTGGCGACGGCCGCCGCGCCTTTGCCGAGGTGGATGCGCTCAGAGCCACCGAGATACGAGAACTCCGAACCGCCACCCCACACCTGTTCCGAGCCGCCCGCCAGACGCACCTCCGAACCGCTTGTCCAGCGCAGCTCGGAGGCACCACCGAAGCGCTGCTCAGAGGCACCGAGGCGGTAGAGCTCGGAGGCGCCGCCCAGGCGCTGTTCACTCCCCGCCCCCCAGCGCCGCTCACTCGCCCCCGCCGGCGAGGTGGCGGAGCCGGTGGCCAGAAGATCGTCGCCCGCCCCCAGCGACCGGCCATCCGCGGACCACACCTCCCGGCCGCTCTCCGCGGGCCACGACTTGTAGACCTGCCAGTGGCCCACCACCCGCCCCTCGGCCCAGCCGGCGAGGCCGTGGATCACCACCTCCCACGGACCATAGACGACCCGGCCGCCACTCGCGTCGGCGTAGACCGTGGTGGTCCCTTCAAACCGCTCCTCGATCCGCCCGGGCGCCTCGACCTCGAGCGGGAACGGGCCGGCCTGCCAGCTCGTGCGCATGATCGGGCCGGTCCACTCGAACCGTTCCGAACGCGACAGCCAGGTATGGCTCGCCACCTCGCAGTAGTGGACGGATGAAGCCGGCGCAAACCAGACGAGGGGACCACCGGTGGCTCCCTCCGTCGCGTGCACCGCCGCCTGCGGTACCTCACCCGGACCCATTCCCCCCGCACCCCCGCCACCGCCGGTGGCGGACTGGGGCGACGCCACACCCTCCACCGCGCCGCTCTCCGGCCGCACGGTCAACCAGGAGATCGGCGCCCCGGATGCGGGCCCCTTGCGCGGCATGTCGATGCGGTGGGAGCGGGCGATCCGTACGAAGTAGCCCTCGTACGACTTCAGCCCCACCTCCACTACCTGGGTGGAGGTGGGCTTGTTCAGGGTGAGGAACCACTGGCGGTGGTCGCGCTCGACCCGAATGTCGAAATAGCTGTGCGCGTTGGTGCCGTCGAAGATTCGGCCGCTGACGTCGTAGATGCGCAGGTTGAGCCAGGCAGTGGGGCCGCCGGCGCCAAGCTGGTCGCGCGCCGTCGCGATGGCATGGTCGGTCACCTCCCAGTAACAGAAGAGGCGATCGGGATCGATCGCCATGGCGGTGATGCGATCGTGGGCGTACCCCCACGGGATGTGTGACTCGTGCCCCTCCTTCNCCCCCGGACCGAGGTCGAACTTGGTGGCGGCGATCGTCTCCTCGAACACCTCTTCCCCCTCCACCGCCCCACTCGCGGCCAGAGAGGTGTGGCTTCCCGGGCGGGCCGCCGCACCCCGGGCCGGAGCCGCACCCTGGCCGGGGCGGGCCGCTGCACCCTTGCTTACCACGGTGTCTGCGATGGCCGCGGACGCCGAAGAGGTGTGGCTTCCCGGGCGGGCCGCCGCACCCCGGGCCGGAGCCGCACCCTGGCCGGGGCGGGCTGACTGGCCGTTCGAACCGGCGGACTCCGCGGTGGCAGCGGCCACCCGCTGGGTTAGGTCGCGCAGGGCGGGGAGCAGGTGGCCGGCGAGCTCTTCCTTGCGCAGCCGGCTGTGGCCGGCCAGGGCGAGCAGCTTCGCCGCCTCCGCCAGGCGCTCGCGGCTGTGGCGCAACAGCGCCTCTATCGACCAGTGGCCCTCCTCTGCTCGCGCCTCCGCGGCGCGATTGAGAATGGCGTAAATCCGTTGCAGTTGACGGGCCGGGTTTTGAAGACGGGACATGGCTGCCAGCTCCACAAGGGGATGATGCAAGAGACGCTAGATCAGGCGCACCAAGCGCGCCATCANAAAGTGTCCCATCGACACGCCCTCCGCGCCACTCCAGTCCGGGGGCGCCGCCNCGCGCCGGCGGTCACACGGCGGTTACTGCGGTGGCTTCCGCCGGGCGGCGCCACGGCCACGCCGTCCCTTGGTGCGGCGCGCTGGCGCGGTGGCGCTGGTGATCACCATCCGGGCGATGCGGCGGGCGTGGTGGTCGATGCGCATCACGCAGTTGAGGGCGTCGAGGTGGTAGGCGTGGGTGGCGAGGGACTCGGCGATCCCACCCTGGAGGCGGGCCACGTGGTCGTGGCGCGACTGCTCCTCCATGGCGCGGACCTGCCCCTTCTCGCCCACCACGTCGGCGGCNGCGGCCGGGTCGCGGCGCACGAAGCTGTCGATCGCACGCGCCACCAGGCCGCGCACGGTTTCCAGGAGGATGGCGATCTCCGTGCGCCCCTCGGGGGTGAAACCGGCACCGGCGCGCGCGAGGCGCTGGACCAGGTGGCCGAGGTCGAGCTCGATCACGTCGCCGATGTGTTCGATCTCGTTCACCACGCCGTTGGCGCTCATCACCTCCTGTGCCTCATGCGGCGCCAGGTCCGCGCTGGAAATCAGCCGGAGGTAGTCGGCGATCTGCCGCTCCAGGTAGTCCACCAGATCGTCCTTGGCGGCGATCTCGCGCATCGCCTCGAGGTCGGCGCGAAAGAGGGTCTCGGAGAGGCCATCGAACATGGTGTCCACCNCCCAGCCCATGCGCCGCGCCTCCTGGCGCACCGCCTCCAGGGCCTGGGCCGGGCTCTCCAGAAACTCCTGGTCGAGGTAGCGCGACTCGAAGCGCGCCTCCTCGTCCCGGTCGGGGACGAGAAGCCGCAGGCCACGGGCGAAGAGCGGCGCCAGGGGCAGCAGCAGGAGCGCGTTCACCAGGTTGAAGAGGGTGTGGGCGTTGGCCACCTGGTGAGGGGTCGCCGCCACCCCCACCGCCGGGGTGAGTTGGCGCAGGAGGGCGGCAAAGAGGGGCAGAAACCCGACCCACAGGGCGACCCCGATGACGTTGAACAAGAGGTTGGCGGTCGCGGCGCGCACCGCCTCTCGCGACTTGCCGACGGCGGCGAGGTTGATCTTCAAACAGGTGCCGACGTTGGCGCCGAGGACGATGGCGATCGCCGCCTCCAGGGGCACGATCCCCTGGACCGCGAGGGCGATCAGGATGCCAGTCACCGCCGCCGACGATTGCAGGACCACGGTCACCCCTACCCCCGCGGCGATCCCTGCAACCGGGTTGGACAGGGAGGCCAACCAGCGGGCGAGGAGGGGGTCGCCGCGCAGGGGTACGACGGCCTGGCCCATCACCTCCATCCCGAACAAAAGCAGCCCGAAGCCGACCATCGCCGCGCCGGCCTGGCGCACCCCGTCGCGCCGGGCGAGGAAGAGGATGGGGACGCCAAGGCCGATGCAGAGCAGGCCGTAGTGGGCGATGTGGAAGGCGATGATCTGGGTGGTGACCGTGGTCCCGACATTCGCCCCGAAGATCACCCCGACCGCGCGGGTCAGGCCGATCACCTCCGCCTGCACCAGCCCCACCACCATGATGGTGGTCACCGAACTCGACTGCACGAGGGCGGTGAGGGTGGCCCCCACCACGGCACCGAGGTACGGGTTGGGGGCGAGGGTGCCAAGCCAGTCACGCAGCCGTTCGCCAACGAGGCGCTGGAGGGCGTGGCTCAGCCGCTCCATGCCCAGAATGAAGAGGCCGATCCCGCCGACTAGGCCGATCACCNCCTCGACCGCCACGGCGCTGGAGAGCGCGCCGCCGCCGCCACCGGGAAGGACGGCGAGAGCCCCGACGATCGCCGGGGAGATGGGGAGTCCGGCGACCAAGGGGGTGCGCCTTTACCCCTGCCCCATCGCCCAGCGCAACAAGCCGTGCTCCTGGTTGTCATTCACGTGGCGTGGCTCCGGCGCCACCTCTGGCCGCGGGCCAAAGTCGAAGCGGTGTCCGCCCACGTCGATCCCGTTGAGCATCTGGAGCCCGGAGTGGCTTGGCTGAAAGAAGAAGACCACCAACTCACTGGACGGGGNGGCGGCCTCGTGCACCAGGCGGGCGAGGCCAAACTTCAGGTTGCGAAGATACGATTGGCGCGCGCCGTGGCGCACGAAAGGGTCGCTCATCGCGGTGATCTCGTCGCTGGAGAGGACCGCTACCTCCACCGCGGCGCGCAGCTGGGCATCCTCCACCACCGCCTCGGGAAAGGCACCGCCAACGATGTAACGGCTCACCTCGGCCGCCACCGGCGCGGGCAGGGCGATGAAGAAGTCGCTGAAATCCCCCACCTGGGTGTGCACGCGGACCACCAACAACGGCACCCCCGCGGCGCTCTCTACGCCAAACACCACCGCCGGGCGCCCCTCCACCTGGCGCCACTCGTCCGCGACCGCCGGCGGCGTGGTGAGCAGGATGACCAGCACCATCCACCAGCCCATGGGTCGCCGCCCTCCCCCCGTGTGTCGTCGCCGTTCCATGGTGTCGTCTCGCGTCTCCCTGGTACCGTTGCCGGCCCGCCCTCGTGCACGGGCTGATTGTTACCATCGCCCACTTGCACTTCAATCTTGAGCCGTGCAAATCCGATTTGTGTCATTCACTACCCCNCCCCCCTCCGGAGAGACCATGACCCGTCTGTTCATCCCCGCCCTCGCCGCCCTCCTCCTCGCCACCCCCGCCGGGGCCGCCAACCCGGTGGTCGAGATGGTGACCTCCGCCGGCACCATCACCCTTGAGCTCTACCCGGACAAGGCGCCGAAGACGGTGGAGAACTTCCTCGCCTACGTCGATGGTGGCTTCTACACCGACACCCTCTTCCACCGGGTGATCCCGGGCTTCATGGCCCAGGGTGGCGGCTTCACCAAGGAGATGAAGGAGAAGGAGACCCGCCCGCCAATCCCGAATGAGGCGGACAACGGCCTGAAGAACGAGCGCGGCACGATCGCCATGGCGCGCACCAACGACCCCAACTCCGCCACCGCGCAGTTCTTCGTCAACCTGGTAGACAATCGCTTCCTCGACCACACCCGCAAAGACGCGCGCGGCTGGGGCTACTGCGTCTTTGGCAAGGCGACCGGCGGGATGGAGGTGGTGGACGCCATCGCCAAGCTCCCCACCGGGCAGCGCGCCGGCATGGGCGACGTACCCCTCAAAGAGGTGGTGATCCTGTCGGCCCGCCGCCAGCCGACCCGGTGAGCGGCTGGCAGCGCACCGTGCGCGTCGCCGACCTAAAGCCGGGTGCGCGGCAGGTGGTGGAGGTAGACGGGGTGGAGGTCGCCCTGTTCAACGTCGGCGGGGAGCTCTTCGCGGTCGAGGATGTCTGCACCCACGATGGCGCACCCCTGGGCGACGGCACGGTGACCGGGGAAGAGATCACCTGCCCGCGCCACGGCGCCCGCTTCTCCCTGCGCACCGGCGCGGTCCTCGCCCCGCCCGCTTACGCGCCCCTGCCGTGCTACGCGGTGCGGGTGGCGGAGGGCTGGATCGAGGTGCGCGCGGCGGGGTGAGGTTGCCCTTTCTTAGCCTCGGGCCGCCGTGGTCCAATCCCCCATGGAGCTTCACGACACCCCGCGCGAGGTGATCCACCACCAAGGTGACGGTGGCCTGGAGGTGGCGTGGGCGGACGGCCACCGGTCGCCTTACAGCGCGGCGGAGCTGCGCATCCACTGCCCCTGTCCCGAGTGTCTCACCGGCGGCGCCGACCGCATCCGGCCGGCGCCAGCGCCGGGGATCCGCGTCGACGGGGTGGAGCCGTACGGCCACTACGCCCTCGCCCTAGCGTTCAGCGACGGCCACCACGACGGCATCTTTCGTTGGGACTATCTACGCTACTGGTGCCCGTGCGCGGCGTGCGCAGAGCGGCGCGCGCGGGACAACGGCATCGCCCTACCGGAGCCGGATTTCGCCCTCACCGCCGCGGCCAGTTCCGGCGGTTGCGCCTGTGGCTCGGCCGCCACTGCCCACGCCGCCCCCCATCCCCTCACCCTCCAGCCCGGCGCGCGGCCCCAGTCCATCACCCTGCAGGGGGTGAGGAGATGATCCGCCGCGTCGCCACCGTGGTCGTCGCCCTCGCCCTCCTGGGCTGCTCCTGCGCCGGCCGGGAGGCGAGCAAGGCAATCGAAAAGGCGGATCGCGCCTATCAGGCCGAGCAGTACGACCAGGCGCGCGCCGGTTACGAGGAGGTGCTGCGCCGCTGGCCCAACTCCGACGCCGCGATCCGCGCCGAGGAGGGGCTGGAACGGCTGGCCAAGGTGGGGGCCACACCGACCCCCGATTCCCCTTGAGCACCCCCGGGGGCGCTGTCTCAGGGTGAGACGCGCGCCCACAGACGTGCGGCTGGCGACCGCCGTAAAGGCGGCGGATCAACGAGTTCAGCCCCTGGCATCGCCATTGCTACAAACCGGAGACCCCCGTTACCCAGGACCCCTCGGAGCTTGCCGCCATGGCCGCCTACACCTACCAGATCGTTCACCGTACCACCCGCCAACACGCCTCCGTCACCTGGGATCGCGAGCACGGCCAGGTGTGGGGGCCGGTCGCCGCCGAGGTCCGGCAGGCTGCCGATGAATGCGGCGCGAGCGTCCTCACCTGCCTGCCCGGCACCCTCGACTCGATCGCCCCCCATCTGAAGAGCGACCACGGCCTCCTCTGCATCCTGGACCACCTCGGCTGGGAGTTTGCCCAGCGCGGCTGAGGTGCGCCGGAGCCCTCTCTCCCGCGCCGCCACCCCCCCGCCTGCACGGCTGCATCGACCCCACCGCCTAGGAGGCTGGCGGACCGGGTCGAGCGTGACGCAGACGCGGCATCGAGTCCGGATGCAGCGCCGTTCGTCGCGCTACGTGGGGCTGGGCGACGAAGAACGGGAGCCGCGTCCTGGCCCACAATCCGGCAGGGGTCTGCTCGCCGCAGTCGATCGGGAGCAGGGCCGCCTCCCTCTTAGGCGCGGGTGTACTCGCGGGCGGTGATCTCGTACTTATTGAGGAGGTGGTGGAGGGTCGGGCGGCTGGTGCCGAGGTCCACCGCGGCACGCGAGATGTTGCCGCCGTTCTTCTCCAGCGCCTTGATGATCACCGCGCGCTCCACCCGCTCGCGGGCGGTGCGCAGGTCGAAGATGGTGGGTGCCTGATCACGGCCGGCAAGCTCCAGGTCCGCGGGGGTGATCCGCTCGCCGCCGGCGACGATCAACGCCCGGTTGAGGCGATTCAACAGCTCGCGCACGTTCCCTGGCCACTCGTAGGCGGAGATTGCGTCGAACGCCTCGTTGGTGAGGGTGATCTTGGTGCCGTGCTGGCCGTTGTACCGCTGCACCACCGTGTTGGCGATGAGTGCCGCGTCGTTGCTCCGTTCGCGCAGCGGCGGGAGGTGGAGCTGGACCGTGTTGAGGCGGAAGAAGAGGTCCTCGCGAAAGGTCTTGGCGAGGATCGCCTCGTGCAGATCGATGTTGGTGGCGGAGACCACGCGCACATCCACTTCGATCAGATTGTGCCCCCCCACCCGCTCGATGGTCCGCTCCTGGAGAAAGCGGAGCAGCTTCACCTGCAGGTGGAGCGGCATCTCGCCGATCTCGTCGAGGAGCAAGGTGCCGCCGTCGGCGTACTCCACCTTGCCCTTGTTCAGGGCGTGGGCGCCGGTGAAGGCGCCCTTCTCGTGGCCGAACAGCTCGCTCTCCAGGAGGTTCTCGGGGATCGCCCCGCAGTTGATCGCCACGAACGGACCCCGCGCCCGCGCCGAGCGCTCGTGCAGGGCGCGGGCGATCAGCTCCTTGCCCGTGCCGCTCTCGCCGGTGATCAGCACCGGGGCCTCCGAGTGGGCGACCTTGTCCACCATCGCCATCAACTCGACCATCGGCCGCGAGGTCCCGAGGATCCGCCCCTCGGTCCCCTCCCGTTCCTCGATCTCCTTGCGCAGGCGGAGGTTCTCCCGTTCCAGCTCGACCATCTGCAGGTTGCGCCGGAGGAGCACCTCAAGATCCGCGATCTCCACCGGCTTGGCGAAAAAGTCATGGGCACCGCGGCTCACCGCGTCCAGCGCCGTGTCGTGTTCGTCGTTGCCGGTGACCACGATCACCCGGGTGATCGGCCAGCGGCTGCGAATCTCCGACAGGGCGGCAAACCCCTCCACCGAGCTGTCCGTGTGCGGCGGGAGGCCGAGGTCGAGAAGGACCACCGAGGGCTCCTCCATGGCCATGGTGGAGAGGGCCTCGGCGCGGTTCGACGCCTGCAGGACCTCGTAGTCGGCGCTCAACGCCCAGCGCATCTGGGTGCGGATCGACTCCTCGTCATCGACGATCAGGATCTTCGGCTTGCTCATGGTGGCTCCTCACGGCCCATGATCGGTGCGGTGGGATGTCAGTTTAGTTGACACCTCCATGGGGTACAACCGCGGCGCGCCGGCGTGGCCCGCTCCCCAGGGCGAACCGGCCAAGGCAACTCCCGCGGGCGGTGCGACCTTGCCAAGATGGGCGCCGGTCGAAGGCTGCCACCGCCGCCCCCCCAGACCCGTAGCGGTCATCCGGGCGCGACCCACCCGCCCCCGGGGTCCGGCGGAGCTTGGCGATCGACCGGAAAGAAACGTCCTCGGCCCCGATCGGGGCGCGCTCCTTCGTGACCTCGCCCCAAGGCGGGCGATCACCGCTTCCGACCCGGAGTCGAGCCCGCCGCTTCTCGCCGTCACGATCGCCAACCGCCGACCGCAACCTACCCCGGCAGGCGGACCGTAAAGACCGTCCCCTCCCCCGGGGTGCTCGCGACCGCCAACGTGCCACCGTGGGCCTCGACGATGGTGCGGGACTGGAAACAGCCGATGCCGAGCCCCGCCTTTTTGGTGGTGTGGAAGGGGCGGAAGAGCTCCTGGTCGAGGAACTGGGGCGACATCCCCTCGCCCGTATCCGCCACCCGCACCCACACGGAGTGGGGGTCACGCCCCACCTCCACGCGNAGGCGCCCGGCGCCGGCGATCGCCTCCTGGCCGTTGCGGCAGAGGTTGTAGAGGACCTTCTCCAGCTCCTCCGCGTCCGCGTCGACACGCACCGGTCCGTCCGCCACCACCCCCTCCACCTCCACCCCGACCACCACCGGCAGTTGCGCCACCACCCGCNGCGCCAGCTCCACTAGCTCCACCTCCCGCCGCCGCAGGGCCGGGGGATGGGTGAAGTCGCGCAGGTTGGTGGTCATGGTGCGCATCTTCGCGACGATGTCGCCGATGGTCCGCATGGCGTCCCGCTGGAACTCCGGGTTGTCCATGTTGCGCTCGGCGTTTTGCACGATCAGGCCGAGCATGTGGGAGAAGTTCTTCAGGTCGTGAACGAGGAAGGAAGAGAGGCGCTGGAAGGTCTCCGCCTCGCGCGCGGCGGCGAGCCGCTCGGCGAGCATGGCGGCGCGCAGGGCCGCCGCCCCCTGGCCGGCAAGGGCATCGAGGATCGCGGCGTCCTCGTCGTCGAACCGGCTCCCGCTGATCTCCGGCCCGACGGTGATCAACCCCACGCACTCCCCCGCCGCCACCAGGGGTACTGCCATCTCCACCCGCATCGGCGCCAGGGCGGTGACCGCGGCGGCCACCGCCCCCTCCGCCTCCCAGGCAGACCGGGTCGCCGCCTTGCGCCGGTCACCCAGGTAGCGCAGCAGGGGCGTATCCGCCTCCAAGGTTGGAACTGGCGGGGTGTTGCCGCGCAACCGCGCCAGGCGGTACAGCCCGCCGCCCTCCGCGCGCACCCAGAGGGACGCCTCGTTCACCCACAAGGTCTCGCACACCATGTGGAGGATCTCGGGGATGATCTCCTCCGCCGCCACCCGCCGGCCGAGGCGATCGGTGAAGGTGAGCCACTCCTTCTGGTAGTCGTACCGGTGGCGGTAGAAGTTCTGCTCGATCGTCCGCCGCAGGCGCCGCCGCAGCCCCTCGGAGAGGAGCAGGGCGCCGAGGAAGAGGAGGGCGAGGAAGACGAAGAGGTCGCGGGCGAGGAGGTCGAGGGGGCGGTTGAGCCAGCGCNCCCCCTCCGCCACCACCCCCACCGCCAAGAGGTAGCCCCCCACCAGAAGGAAGGTGAGGGAGTGGTAGACCACATAGCGGGAGACGAAGACCTCCACCTCCAACAGGCGGTGGCGGAGGATGGCGAAGCAGAGCAGCCCGACACACACCGNCGCCACCGCCCCGTCGCGGGCGGCGAGGTCGACCCGCTCGCTCGCAAACAGCAGGGTCTGCGACAGGTGGAAGAGGAGGTAGACGAGCCAGCCGCCCATGCCGAGGGCGAACCCCTTCGCCCGCCAGCGCACCTCGCCGGGGGCGGCGCGGTAGAGGTTCTCCAGGTTGAGCAGGGCCCAGACGAAAGCGAGGAAGAGGAGGGCGAAGAATGGACGGCCCCCCACGCCAAGGTGGAAGAGGGCGACCGGCGGCTCGTAGACCAGCTCCGGCGCGAAGATCCACGGGAAGCAGGTAAGCGCCCCCACCGGCGCCAGGGCCGCCATCGCCCANCCCGCCCAGCGCTGGCGGGCGGAGAGACGGTACGGAGTGCCGCGACCAAAGGAGGCGCTCACCCAGTACCACCCCGCCGCCTGCAGGCCGAGGCCGGCGAGGGCCAGGCGGGCAAAGAGGGGGGCATGCACCAGNTACTCGCCGCCCCACAGGATCCCCATGGCGCCGCACTGCAACGCCACCCCCACCATCGCCAGGACAAAGGCACGGTTGGTGACCGGCCGCCCCCGGCGCACCAGGACCACCAGACCAATCAGCAAGGCGGCAAGCGCCGCGGCGAGGGGAGGAATGGAGCGGTACCACATGGATGAGCAGCACTACACGGGATCGGGAGTGCGGGGGTGGTCGGTTCGGCGGGCCGGAGGATGGCTGGGTGGGAGTCGCGCTGAACGATGATCCGCTGGCCAAGGGGTCG
>Ga0051980_10003355_pt1 | contig 12113 bp, 10 predicted proteins | sample CryGey13umfilter_2_FD_55014 | JGI IMG/M metagenome (GOLD analysis project Ga0051980, IMG submission 55014) | Groundwater microbial communities from aquifer in Utah, USA - Crystal Geyser 4/9/14 3 um filter | ecosystem: Environmental > Aquatic > Deep subsurface > Groundwater | place: USA: Utah...
GCGTAAGATGAGTAAGTTCAACCTACGAAAACGTGGCGACCCATTGAATCAAGCCTGCGATCCAATCCCAAAGGTCACACGTTCTAACTAAACAGTATTGGCATTAAACCTGTCGGGTCGCAAGTTCTGCAGTCAATGCGGCCAAGCGATGGAATAGATCATGGATGACTTTCATACCAATCAACGGCAATATGGCTTCAGCGCATTTGCCTTGATTGGTTGTTTACTGGTCATTGTCGGAGTCATCGGGCTTGGCATTGGACTTATCGAGCCAGGATGCAGTCGATTTGGTGTCGCTACTGCATCTCAGAGGATTGTCCAGCAAGGCAGGGAAACAGCAGCCGTAGTTCGGGAAGCAATTGGGGGCAAGACTATCAAAAAAATCGGTCTAACTATGGCGCGATCCGTTTTCGCTCTGGAATGCAGCAGAGTTAAGCCGCGCGCCAAGTTGGTGAATGTAGCGTTTAAGTAGAGCATCAACCCATTACTTTTCACTAGTTATGCAGCACACGCATGGCCCGGTCGCCATGCCTGGTTCAGCGTGAAGCCTTTGCGTGCCGACGATGTCCTCTCGGTTTGAATCACGCCTCCCCCCAACCCCACCGATCTTCGCTTGCACTACCATCACACACTTTTGCGTAAGTTTCGCAACCGAACTGTTTTGAAAGCGACACCATGGATTTTGGAATTGCAGGCAAATGGGCACTGGTTTGTGGCGCCAGCAGGGGCCTGGGGCTGGGCTGCGCGCGGGCCTTGGTGGGAGAAGGTGTGAATGTGTTGATGGTGGCACGCGGACTTGAAACACTGCGCCAATCTGCTTCAAAAATAGAAGCTGACTGCGAGGGAAAAACGGGCGCTACCGTGCAATTTGTTGCTGCAGACATTACCACCGAAGCAGGCCGGATGGCGGTGTTTGCGCAGCGCGCTGACTTCGATATCGTCGTCACCAACGCCGGCGGGCCACCAGCCGGAAACTTCCGCGACTGGACGCGCCATGACTGGTTCGCCGCAGTCGAGGCCAACATGCTCACACCGATCGAGCTGATCAAGGCCACGGTCGACGGTATGGCCGCGCGGGGTTTTGGCCGTATCGTCAACATCACCTCCAGCGCGGTGAAAGCGCCGATCGACATTCTCGGTTTGAGCAACGGCGCGCGCAGCGGTCTGACCGGGTTTGTCGCCGGTACCGCGCGCAGCGCCTTGGCCTCCAGCGGCGTCACTATCAACAACCTGTTGCCCGGCGCGTTTGACACCGACCGGCTGCGCGCGGTGATGCAGGCCGCTGCCGTTAAGGCTGGAAAGTCATTGGAGGTGGTCAGCGAAGCGCGCCGCCAGACCATTCCGGCGCGCCGTTTTGGTCAACCCGAAGAGTTTGGCGCGATCTGTGCATTCTTGTGCAGCCAGCAGGCGGGCTACATCAACGGGCAAAATATCCTGGCCGACGGCGGCGCGTATCCCGGTACGTTTTAGGTCCGGCGCCGCAGTACCCCATTTTATTCAAAGGAGTTTTCATGGCTGATTTTCAGATTCTTCAATCCGCGCGGCAGTTTGCCAAGACGTGCGTCGTTGCTGCCTCGCTGGCCGCTGGCCTGGCGCAGGCGCAAACCGCTGCGGTCAAGCTGATGGTGGGTTTTCCGCCTGGTGGCGGCAGCGACGCCGTTGCGCGTATTCTGGCTGACAAACTTAAGGACCCGCTGGGCGTCCCTGTGGTGGTGGAAAACAAGGCCGGCGCCGGTGGCCAGCTGGCGGCGCAGGCGCTCAAGGCCGCTGCACCCGACGGCAACACGCTGTTCCTGTCGCACGACCACACCATCACCATTTTGCCGCTGGTGCTGAAAAGTCCTGGCTACGACAGTCACAAGGATTTTGTGCCGGTGGCCGGTTTTGCCACTTTTGTCAACGGCCTGGCGCTGTCGGGCGGCACACCGGCCAAGACCATGGCCGAGTACATTGCCTGGGTACAAACGCAGGGCAAAGGGCAAGGCACGGTCGGTGTGCCGGCGCCCGCTTCGGTGCCCGAATTTCTGGTCAAAGTGATCGGTCAAAAATACAAGCTTGACCTGCAGGCCGCACCTTATCGCGGCAGCGCGCCGATGATGGCTGACATGCTGGGCAACCAGATTGCTGCCGGTGTTGGTTCGGTGCCGGATTTCATTGAGAACCAGAAAGCTGGCAAGATCCGCATGGTCGCCGTCATAGGCGGCAAGCGCCAAGTGGCGTTGCCTGATGTACCCACTTTTGCCGAACTCGGTCTGAGCGGGTTTGAAGACATTCCGTACTACGGCATCTTTGCGCCCAAGGGCACGCCGCAGGCCATACTGGACAAACTTTCAGCCGCGGTGGCCAAGGTGCTGCTGCTTCCCGAGGTGCACGACCGACTCACCGCCATGGGTCTGACCGTTGGCTACATGACTGGCAGCCAGTTGGCCACACGTGAACAGGCCTACGCCAAGACCTGGGCGCGCATCATCCACGACAGCGGCTTCAAGGCGCAGTGATCAAACCGCTTAGCGCCGTGACGACACGGCGATGCCGCCGACGATCATCACGAAAGCGGCAGCGTGGTACAGATGCGGGACTTCGCCCAGAAAAACGCTTGACAGCAGCGCAGTAAAAAGCGGCGTCAGGTTGATGAAAAACCCCGCCACCGATGGCCCCGTGCGCGCCACCCCCGCACCCCAGGCGCGGTAGGCCAGCAGCGCCGGGCAGACCGCGATGAACAACAGCGCTGCTGCCATCGGCCAACTGGGGGTAAAGCGACCAAGCCCTAGCGCCCATTCGCTGCCGGCAAACAGGCTTGACCAGCCCAGCCCGAAGACGATCTGCGCCATTAAAAACGCCGACCAGTTGCTGCGGATGCTGCTGGGCTCGGTGGTCGGGTGCGCCAGCATCCAGCTGTAGAGCGACCAACCGGCCGAGGCTAGCAGCATATAGAGATCGCCCGGCACCAGGCGCACCTGCAACAAGACGTCAAGCTGGCCGCGGCTGAGCACCACCATCACGCCCAGAACCGACAGTGCTGCCCCAAACCACTGCCTGGCCGAGATGGCTTTGGCAAAAAACAGCCGACCAATCAGTAGCATGAATACTGGCGTCATCGATCCCACCAACGTCACATTGATCGGCGTCGAGGTGTTAAGCGACAGGTAGAGCAGCGCGTTGTAGCCGCCGATGGCCAGCAGCGCCAGGCCGGCAAAGCGTCGCCAACTGCGCCACAGCGGGCTGCTGGGGTGCAGCACCGGTGCGGCCAGCGGCAGCAACAGCACAAAGGCAATGCTCCAGCGCAACAGGTTCAGCGTCATCGGCGACACCTGGTCGGCGACAACACGGCCGACCACCGCGTTGCCCGCCCACATCACCGGCGGCAAAGTCAACAGCAAGGCCGCGGTTGGTGTGACGCGCGGGTGGCTCAATGCGCGATCCCGGTGTTGCGCAGCAGCTGCTCGAACTCGATGATCGGGCACGGCTTGCCAAACAGATAACCCTGGTACAGGGTGCAGCCGTTTCTTGCCAGAAACACTTCCTGCGCGCGGGTTTCGACGCCTTCGGCGATGACTTCGAGCGACAGGTTGCGCGCCATGCCGATGATGGTCTGCACAATCATGCCGTCGCTGGGCGTGATGCCAATGTTGCGCACAAAAGACTGGTCGATCTTGAGCTGGTCCAGCGGCAACTGCGTCAGGTAGCTCAACGACGATTGGCCAGTGCCGAAGTCATCCATCGAAAAGCGCACCCCCAGCTGCCGCGCAGCGTTCATCTTGGCGACTGTGTCGCGCACGTCTTCAAGCACCAACGATTCGGTGAGTTCGAGCTTGAGTCCGGCCGGTGCCACGCCCGACTCGGTGATGGCAGAGCGCACGATATCAACAAAATCCTCCTGGCGGAACTGGCGTGCGCTGACGTTGACGGCCAACTGCAAATGCGCTGTGCGCGGCGACTGTTGCCACTGCTTGAGTTGCGCGCAAGCGGTGCGCAATACCCACAGACCAATCTGGTTGATCAGGTCGCTTTCTTCAGCGATCGGGATAAATTCAAACGGCGGCACCATACCGCGCTGCGGGTGGTTCCAGCGGATCAGCACCTCGGCACCCAACACGTTGCCGGCGCTATTGACCTGGGGCTGGAAGTAAAGAACAAATTGCTGACGATCAAGGGCGATCTGCAAGTCAGCTTCCAGCTGCGAGTGGGCGGTGATGGTGGCCTGCATCTGCGGATCAAAGAAGCACAGCTTGTTGCGCCCCAGTGCCTTGGACTGGTACATGGCAATATCGGCCTGCTTGAGCAGTTCGGCCGAATCCAGGGTGATGTTGCCGCCAAACAGTGTGGCACCGATGCTGGCGCTGGTCTTGAATTTCTGTCCTCCCGATTCAAACGGCAAGCTCAGTCCGGCCAGTATTTTCTCGCCAACGCGGCGTGCCAACTCTGCTGCCTCAGTTTCGTTGGCCGCGAGATTTTCCAGCAGCACGATAAATTCATCGCCGCCGAACCGCGCCACGGTATCAGCCTGGCGCACGCTTTGTTGCAGTCGCGTGGACACTTGCTTGAGCAGCATGTCACCAACATCGTGACCCAGTGTGTCGTTGATGGTCTTGAAATTGTCCAGATCCATGAAAAACAAGGCGCCATGCTGCTTGCTGCGCCCGCTCGAAACCACGGCATGTTCAAGCCTGTTCATCAGCAGCAAGCGGTTGGGCAAATTGGTCAGGTAGTCAAAGAACGCCAGTTGTTCAATGTCAGCTTTTGACTTTTTGATATCTTGTCGCGCTTGCGCCAAGCGCATCCAGTACCAGTTGGCCAACGCGCCCGCGGCGACGACCATCAGCGCAAACAGGGCGGCGACAATCACAATGAACGTCCGCTCGCGTTGCCACTTGGTCAGCGTAGCAGCAATGGGGATACTGGCCACCACCAGAACGTCGTCATACAAAATCGGCTGTGCTACAACCAGAGCGGTTTGTTGGCTCAGGCGTGCGGGCAGGCGTTGGGCAATGCCGCCGGTGCCTTTGTGCAACGCTTGTGGCAACACTTGCCCCAAAACGCGGTCCTGTACCGGGTCGCTGGACAGGACTGTGCCGTCGTCGCGCTCAAGCGTCACCTCCAGGCCCTCAATGTCAGCGCCTTGAACCAGAATGGTGTTGAAGTGAATCATCAGCACTTCGGCCAAGGCCAGGATTCTGCTGCCATCGCCCAGTTTGATAGGACGAGCCAGAAGTATCACGCGTTCTGCGCCAGGTGTTTCCTGCTGCGGTGGACTGATGGTCAACGCGGCGACGTTGGCGTGCAGTGCCCGGGCCGTAAAGTCCGCTGGCAAATTGATCTGTTCAGGTGCCAACTTGTCCGATGACGCCAGCACCCGGGATTGGGCGTCGACCAGCGCCAGGCGGCGCAGCATCAGGTTACGCTGAACAATCGTGCGCATGACCTGGCTGGCCGCGGCACCGTCAATAGCGTCGGGCTGAAGCATGTGCAGGCTTTGTGTTTCGTCCAGGCTTGACAGCAACACGTCGATGTTGACCAGGCTGCGGTTGAGCGTTGCTACTGCGCCTGTGACAAAGCGGCTGGCTTGCAATGCGCCGTCGTCGATGGCGCTATCGCGCTGCTGCCAGATCAATGAGGCGGNGGCAGCAGCAATTGCCAGCAGAAAGNCCAGGACGATGCTAGCGACGATCCCGTAAATACGTTGGCTGGCGCCGTGGATCATGGCGTGGCCTTCGGTTCAAAACCGCTTGCTGGCGCAATCGTCAAGCGCCACAGGTCGGCGCAGTCCGGACCACAGCGCGTGAGCCAGCGTGGCAGGACGGTATTGGCAAAAATGGATTTGCGCAGTTGCATATCGGCGGCGGTCAGGCGAACTGGCACCATGTGCCCAAGGCGGCCGTTACGGCATGTGGCAGCACCGGTATTGCAGGCCAGTCCCTCGGCAGTTTCGCGCTCGCTCTCGGCCCAGATGGCTGCTTCCAGCTTGGGGAGCTCGTTGCTCAGTAGCGCTTTCAGATCGGGTGGCAGGTTGTCCCACGCGGTTTTATTGGCAGAAAATATTGCCACCCCCCAGCTCAGTGCCATCGTGTGAATGTGGCTGGTGAGTTCGTGCAAACCGAGGGTATTGCCCGACATGGTTCCGGTGACGGCACACGCGACGTTGCCCGACCTCAGGTTGGCCGTGATCTGGCCAAAACTGGTGGTAACCGGGATGGCACCGAGCGCGCCCAAAAAATCTGCCTGCGTGGTCGACGACACGCGAATCCGTCGACCTTTCAAGTCCGTCAGGTTGGCAAACGCGCTTTTGCAAAAAAGCACCTGGGCCGGGTACACGTACAGTGCCAGNATCTGGATATTGTGCTGGGTGCGCAGGCGGTTTTCAAGGTAGCTGCGATAAGCGGCGACCACCTGCTTGAGGCTGGCCATGTCGGGGCTCAATCCCGCCAGATCGATTGCAGCGTAACGCGGATGTGCGTTCTGCAACGAACTGAGCAGGGTCGTGCCAAACGGCACGACGCCCAATTCGAGCAGGCGCAGCATCTCGTTGCCGGGCACACCAGCGCGGTCAAAAGGTGCAATCTCGGCGCTGTACTTGCCATTGCTTAAACGCGCGAGCTCACGCGTCCAGAACGGCTCCTCGTTTTTGGTGTACTGATGGACACCCGCCAGCCCGCCGACGATGCGCAGCTTGAGCTGGGGTATGGTCAGGGGCAATGGCGGCTCGGCTACAGCAGCGACATTGCCACTGACAAAAGCCAACACAAGCGCCAGTGCCCCTACTCCAAAACCCGCAATGCGATCAAATTGACGAAACAGTGTGACAACCATAGTGAGCCAAGATTAGGTGATTCCCATTCTCGCAGTAAAACAGGTCGACTGTTTTCGTGGCAACATCAGAACAAATCAACTCAAGAGGAGCTCTTTTCATGACCAACCAGACATCCCGCGCCATCCGTATTGACCAACATGGTGGGCCAGAGCAGCTCAGGCTCGTGACGGTACAGGTCGGCGACCCCGGCCCAGGCGAAGTCCGCATTCGTCACCGCGCTGTGGGGCTGAACTTTATCGACGTCTACCAGCGTAGCGGCGTGTACCCGATGCAACTGCCTGTNCAGTTGGGCATGGAGGCAGCCGGCGTGGTGGAAGCGGTCGGTGCGGGCGTGACGCACCTGCGCGTTGGCGACCGCGCGGCGTACGCCAGCCAGCCCCCGGGCAGCTACTGTGACCTGCGTGTGATGCCGGCCAAGTGCGTGTGCCGGTTGCCCGAGTCGATCTCGTTCGAGACCGGTGCCGCAATGATGCTCAAAGGCTTGACCGCACAATACCTGCTCAAGCGCTGTCTGCCCCAAGGTGGCCTCAATCCGGGCGACTTTGTGCTTCTCCACGCCGCCGCTGGTGGGGTTGGCTTGATCGCCTGCCAGTGGGCCAAGGCCCTTGGGCTGCAGTTGATCGGTACCGCCGGTTCTGATGAAAAATGCGCTTTAGCCCTTGCCAATGGGGCAGCATACGCTATCAATTATGCAAAAGACGACTTTCTGGCGCGGGTCAAAGAGATCACTGGCGGTAAGGGCGTCAAGGTTGTTTATGACTCGGTCGGCAAAGACACCTGGGACAAGTCGCTCGACTGTCTGGCGCCTTTTGGTCTGATGGTCAGCTTTGGCAATGCGTCGNGTGCGGTGACACCGTTCTCGCCGGGCATCCTTGGCCCCAAGGGGTCGATCTACGTCACGCGTCAGACTTTGTTCACCCACATCGCCACACGCGAGAGCACGCAGGCGATGGCCGACGACCTGTTTGCTGCTGTCAGCAGCGGCCAAGTCAATATCCATATTGCGCAGCGCTACAAACTGGAAGACGTGCAGCAGGCGCACCGTGATCTGGAAGCGCGCAAGACCACCGGCTGTACAGTTTTGACACTGTAGATTTTTTCCGCCTAGCCGTGGCGCTGTACCAGCGTCCACGCTGACAGCGCGATCAGCGTGCTCCAGAACCACACACCCAGCGTCAGCGGCAGCACTGTGCCGTCCATGTGGTTGCCCAACCACTGGCCCATGGCAAAGGCAAACACCATCATGATGAAGCCGTTGAGTGCCGACGCTGCCCCTGCAGCCTGAGGGAACGGTCCCACCGCACCGCTCTGACCGCAGGGCTGGTGGATGCCGTGGCCAACCATGAACAAGGTTTGCGGCACCATGATGGCCGCCACGCTGACCCAGCCCGTCAGGCTCAAGCCCGCCATCAGCGTGCCGCCGGACAGGGTCAACCCCGCAGCGAGCGCCACCGCCCGGCGCACGCCCCAGCGTGCCAGCAGCGCGCGGCAGACAAAGGTTCCCACGATGTACGCCACCGAGTTGTACGCCATCACCGCGCCATACAGGGTTTTGCTCAAGCCCAGCACNCCGATGAAAACGAACGACGACGCGGCCAAAAAGGTGAACAACCCCGCGTAGGAGCACGCTGACAACGCCGAAAACGCCAGGAACGTGCGGTGTGCGGCAATGTGCCGCCAGGTGGTCCACAAGCTTGCCCAGCGCAGCGCGTTGGCGTTCTTTTGCGGCACGGTCTCGGTAAAACGCCAGATCACCAGCGCCAGGCTGGCAGCGGCAAAAATGCCCAGCGCCAGCAAGGCGTAGCGCCAGCCCAGGGCGTCGGTCAGCAAGCCACCCGCAGGTGCGCTCAGGCAGGCGATGACGCCCAGGCCTGAAAGCCCCTGGCTCATTACCCGCGCGCCTTGCAGCGGCTGGTACAGATCGCGCACGATGGCGCGCGCACACATCACCGCCGCGCCCATGGCCGCACCCTGTACCGTGCGCCAGACAATCAGCCAGCCGATATCGGGGGCCACGGTACTGGCCAGTGAAGCCAGCACATAGGTCGACAGTCCGACCAGCAAAACAGGGCGTCGCCCGAAGCGGTCTGACAAAGGCCCCCACACCAGTTGCGACGCACCAAACGACAACAGCAGCGCGCTCAGGGTAAGCTGCGTTTGCGCCATGCTGGCTGAGAGTTCACCGCGCAGCACCGGCAGCGCGGGCAGGTACAGATCGGTGGTGACGGGCTGCAGACCCAGCAGCAGTGAAAGCAGCAGCACGATCAGGCCGTTGGGCATGGGCGGGACGAGATGTCGGGACGCAAGTGGCATGGCGGGGAGCGTAGCTGAGGGCTGGGATCAAGGGGAAAAGTTCCATTCTCGGGATCGGGCACGTCCGGCTGGGAAGCGATGCGCCATTTCGGCGACGCTGCAACAGCTTGATCAGCACCTTGAGCCAACATCACTCGACCCGGTTGCGGCCCTTTTCTTTAGCGGTGTAGAGCGCCTTGTCGGCGCTGGTGTAGAGGTGGTCGAAGTCGCGGTTTTCCGCAGCCGTGGTGCTGGCCACGCCAACGCTCACCGTGCTGTTGATCAGCCCTTGCTCCCAGGCCGTGGGGGTGCGCTGCAGATTGGCACGCAACTTTTCGGCCAGCTTGCGCGCTGCGTCCATCGTGGTGTTGGGCAGCAGGATGATGAATTCCTCACCGCCCAGGCGTCCGACCAGGTCGGTGCTGCGCACNGAATTGTTGGCTACCGCGGCGACGTTTTTCAACACCGCGTCGCCCGCCGGGTGGCCCCAGGTGTCGTTGACGTGCTTGAATAAATCCAGATCCAGCAGCAAGATACTGGTCGCCGAACCCTGGCGTTGCGCGCGGGCCAGCTCCTCGCGCGTCAGCTCGACAAAGGTGCTGCGGTTGTACAGGCCAGTCAGACCATCGAGCCGGGTCAGTCGCTGCAGATCTTTCTGGCGTGCTTGCAACTCGGCGTTGGCCGACTCCAGCTGCTTTTGATACATCTGGAGGTTGGTGAAATTTCGCCACAGCAGCAGCGACAGCACCCACCCCATGGCCACAGCGGCCAGACCGTTGACGCGGTTGGCGTGCAGCACCGCCGCGTTGGTTTGCGACCAGCCCACCGCCTCAAAAAACCAGGCGTAGGCGGCGAGATAGACCCCTGCGCTGCGCCCTGGCGGCCAATAAAGCAGCGCAGCGACCAGCATGCAGCCCATCCAGAACGTAGTGATGCCCGGAAAAACCAACTGGTTCAGTGCCACAAAGCCTGCGCTAAAGGTTAACGCCAGCACGGCCATAACCAGCGGCAACGCTTTGCTGCCAAGTGCATGGCCGCTGTGGCGCAGTGCGCGCGCGGCCCAGCCCAAGGCACCAAAGATCAACCCCATCGCNAGATGGGTCAGTAACAGCGCNAGCGTCAATTCAAACACCTGGTCATCGAGGGTGCGCACAGTCAGTGCCAGCCCCAGCCAGATGACCAGGGCTAGGTTGATGGCGGCGACCACCGGCGCCACGATGCGCGCGCGTTGCAGGTTCAGGGCAAGCGCTGCGGGCGCCACCTGCGTGTGCTCGGCGCGCCAGCGCGCGGCGCGTCGTCGGAGTTCCAAGATAAAGGTGTCCATGGGGTGGCCGCACTTTAGCATTGCCGCCACAGGTGTTGGCGCGGCGGGCGGCACAGCCCGCCGTGGTCTGCAATTCAGCCGTTCAGGACAGCACGCTGTCGGTACTCACGTGGCTGTAGCCCAGGGCGGTCGCCACCGCCGCGTAGGTGACCTGGCCGGCACAAACATTCAGGCCTTGCTTGAGGTGTGGGTCGTCCTTGAGCGCCGCTTTCCAGCCTTTGCTGGCNAGTGCTACCGCATGGCCGATGGTGGCATTGTTGAGCGCNAAGGTTGAGGTTCGCGCCACGGCACCGGGCATATTGGCCACGCAGTAATGCACCACGCCGTCGACTTCAAACGTCGGCTCGGCGTGGGTGGTGGCGTGGCTGGTTTCAAAACAGCCGCCCTGGTCAATGGCCACGTCGACCACCACCGCGCCCTTCTTCATCCGACTGATCATGGCGCGGGTCACCAGCTTGGGCGCTGCAGCGCCTGGAATCAAGACCCCACCGACGACCAGGTCGGCGTCGAGCACTGCGTCTTCAACGCTTTGCGCACTTGAGAATACCGTGTGGATGCGGTTGCCAAACACCAGGTCCAGCGCACGCAGGCGATCCACATTCTTGTCAAGCACTGACACCCGCGCGCCCATGCCCACGGCCACCTGCAGCGCATGCGTGCCGACCACGCCGGCACCCAGAATGACTACATGCGCGGCGGGTACACCAGGCACGCCACCGAGCAGGATGCCCATGCCGCCTTTGCTCTTTTCCAGGTGCGCAGCACCGGCCTGCACTGCCATGCGCCCGGCCACTTCGCTCATCGGCGCCAACAGCGGCAGGCCGCCACCGGGGCCGGTGATGGTTTCGTAGGCAATGCAGACAGCGCCAGATTTCACCAGCGCGGCGGTTTGCGCCGGGTCGGGTGCCAGGTGCAAATAGGTGTAAAGAATTTGCCCCGGGCGCAGCATGGCGCATTCCTGCGGCTGCGGCTCCTTGACCTTGACGACCATGTCGGCCTTGGCGAAAACTTCCGCAGCGTCAGTCATCAGCCGGGCGCCGGCGGCCTGGTATTGCGCATCGGTCAGCCCGATGGCCGCACCGGCACCGCTTTGCACCAGCACCTGGTGGCCGTGTTGCACCAGCTCGCGCGCGCTCGCTGGCGTCAGGCCAACGCGGTATTCATGATTTTTGATTTCTTTCGGGCATCCGATCAGCATGACAGGTCTCCTGTAGGTTTTTGAGGTGGGCAGTGTGGCGCTCTTGATCCTGTTTGAATAGGCTTATCAGTGGTTTCCGGCCACCATCGCGCCAGCTAATACAGCATCAAATTGCATTCTGTGTTGAGAATCGTTCTCATTTGATTACAATGCGACACATTCTCATTTACATCGCAACAATTTATTTATGAACAAGTTTTTNAAAAACGTCCTGTTCTTGCTGGCCTGTTCAGTCGGCGCGGCCGTGGCGCAACCGGTGGTGGTTTACTCGGCCCGCAACGAGCAGTTGATCAAACCCTTGTTTGACTTGTACACCCAGGAAACTGGTGTGGTGGTGCAGTTCATCACCGGCAGCGAAGGCCCACTGCTGGCGCGCCTGCGTGCCGAGGGCAAGAGCACCCCCGCTGACGTGCTGTTGACGGTGGACGCTGGCAACCTGTGGCAGGCGGCCAACGAGGGTCTGTTGCGTCCCATCAACTCCGCCAGCCTGC
>Ga0051980_10003362_pt1 | contig 12100 bp, 10 predicted proteins | sample CryGey13umfilter_2_FD_55014 | JGI IMG/M metagenome (GOLD analysis project Ga0051980, IMG submission 55014) | Groundwater microbial communities from aquifer in Utah, USA - Crystal Geyser 4/9/14 3 um filter | ecosystem: Environmental > Aquatic > Deep subsurface > Groundwater | place: USA: Utah...
AAGATAAAAAATCCATAAAACAACAAAAGCATCACCAATGCTTACATCAATAGGATTAAGATACAACCAAGTTCCATTGAAAATATCTAGATGTGTGAGAGGATATTCATAATTGATATCACCGCCGATATCACTTTCAAAAATAACAAAAATGCCAATTGGAAAAGAAACCAGAAGAAGACCAAAAATCACAGTAAGTAACGCAGTGAAAGGAATTCCAATTGATTGGAGTAATTTATTTGAATTTTGCAATTCGTTCTAGTGTAATTCTATTGTATCTGCTGCAAATCCTAAATTAATCAAAGTCTCTTTAATTGTGTCTCGATGATCCCCTTGTAAAAAGATGTAACCTTCTTTTGCAGTGCCTCCACAAGCATATTTGTTTTTGAGATCTTTTGCTACAGTTTCTAAGTTGTTTAATTTAGGATCTAATCCTTCTATCATAGTACCTTTTTTCTTAAATCGCCTAGTTTCTAATCGAATGATAATTTTTGTGCTATCTTTGGCAAGCTCACCACAAGCACATAGATCTTCTGGAAGACCACAAGTATTACAAATTACCGCCATTCGTTCGAAATAAATTCAATTATTCACACTATTAAGCCTTGTTTGAATATAACTAAAAAATCAGAAACAATTGTATTTTTTAGATGGGAAATTAAAGATAATTAGTGACAGAAGAACTTACCAAAAAAGCTGCAGATATGCTTCTAAACGGAGCAACATTGCTTAGAGAACCTTGCCCATATTGCACAGGAGTCAGAGTTATGAAAGAAGGATATGCGTTGTGCATTAAATGTGGGCGTGAACCTGAAAAAAAAGAGGTGCCAGCAGCAAAGATACCAGAGAGCACATCATCAACAATTAAAAAAACAATAGAAAAAAAGATGAAAATTCTTTCAACAGAATTAGAAAATGAGACAGATCATGAAAAGCAGCAAGAGATTTTAAAAACAATTAATTCATTGTTAGAAACAATGGGAAAGATAAAAGACGATAAATAAGAATATTTTAGAAAAAATGGTAGACATATAATCACGTTTCATAGGCAACATAAAACAACCAGTAAATACCAATATGCTTAAGTCGTAAATCATCATACAAAATTTGTGAATAAAGCAGAGTTTTACACATGTAAAAATTGTGGAGCGGAATTTCCATCAACAGAAATTAGACTTTATTGCAAAGTATGCAAATCAAATCTAGATAAAACAGGAAATTTACCTAAACTCTAATTTATGAAATAAATAAGACAGAGAGAAATTAAACTCATGTCAACATTCATGAAAGTGTCTATCGGAGTAGTAATAACTGCATTCATCATAGTATTTGTGACAATTTAAACAGTAAATACATTCAAATGAATTCTCAACAAAACAACATGTAAAGAAAAGGATTGTCCAAAAACCAATAAAAAGACCATAACTTCAAACCTCAAGAGAATACCTAAAATGATCTAATTTTAGAGAGAGACAAATTTTCTCATAAGAATAAAGTTTTTATGTTAAAATCTGTGACGATGAACTATAATGAGTAGTAATAAGAAATCAGCACCACTTCCAGCGTCAAGCGGGGGTCTCATGAGGTTTTTTGAAGACGAGACAAAAGGATTCAAGATAGACCCAAGAATAGTAGTATCCATTCCAATCAGTTTAATTGTAATTTCATGGGCAATTGACATATTTCTAGCTCCGTGAAGAAACAATGGAAAAAGACTTAGACGATGTTTCAAATATACACAAGAGATTTTCCCTTACATTACTTAATCCATCATCATACCATTTCTCATTAGTTGCATCACTCANAATAGCAGCAGTGATTGTAATTACAGTTCATTTTGGATATTTGAACGAATCACTTGAAGAGTTTTGGTATAGAATTCCAATAATTGTAGGAGTGTTAGCACTAACACAAATTATCGATACAATGTTTTCAAAGAAAAAAGAGTATTCGAAATCGCTTCATTCATCATTGTTTGCAAACATGTTATGGATAGTCACACTCTTGATGGGGTTACTGGCAAGTGTGGTTCTAGTTAAAGAAACGTCATTATTCTTTGTAACTTTTGGAATGTTTCTTTTTGCAAGTTTCAGAATAGGAATTTACACGACAACGTTNGGAGTAAATTTGAAGAAAGCTTGGGCGATATGTTTTGTTCAACCTATAGCAATGTTTCTGGTGTTAGTTCCACAAGAGTTATGGGTTTCAATGCTAAGTAATCCTTTGTCTTTAGGATACGGCGTATCATTTATGATAATTGCAAGTGTATGGTCAGTTCTAACAGATAGAGCAGGCAGACCAGGTATGGAAAGTACGCATAAAACAATTCAAGCATATTTGGCGTCACAGGGAAACGATTTCACAGATGCAGAAGAGATTATGGAAAAACGTTCAAATGAATCCAATGTGACCACGTCTCAAATTAGATTCTCAACACAAAATGGAAAAGAGTTCAGAATGGTCTTACCAGAGATACATCCAGGACCATATCATCCAGTTGGAGGAAGCAATATACCATATCTAATTTACAAGAATTTATCATCATCCGCAATGGTAATGCACAGCATATCAAACCATGCGTTAAATCTACCATCAAGAAATGAAGTTGAAAAATATTTAAAAAATTTGGAAAATAGTGAAATAAAAGATCACGGAATACAATGTACTGAGCCAGTAATAGTTCAAATAAACAAGTCAAGAGTCATAGGTTTGCTGTTTGGGAATAATCCACTATTATTTTTGTCGTTGTCTCCACATGGAATGGAAGATATTCCCAACTACATGAAAACAGAAATTGAACAATATGCCAAAAATCGAAATTATATGAAACCAATGATAGTGGATTGTCACAATGCGATGGGCGAAGAAATTTCTAATGAAGATGGGGAAGACATGCTAAAGGCTGCAAAATCCTGTTTAGACACATTAATCACAAAAAATAGTTTCCCAATAGAATTAGGATACGCCAATACAGATGGAATGGATGTATGGACAGAAGATTTAGGGATGGGCGGATTAGGAATTGTGTGTCTTAAAATTAATGGAAAAAAATACTTTCTTGGGTGGGCAGATGCCAATAACATGGAAAATGGAGTAAGGGAGAAAATCATAGACATATTTACAAAAAGGGATTATCAATTGCTTGAGATCTGTACATCAGACACACATTTTGCCCCAGTTAAAGCCAGAAATAGAAACGGATACTATCAATTAGGATTAATTACAAGTGCAGAAAAGCTATCAAAATGGTTTTTTGAAATTGCAAAAAACGCAGAAGCAGACATTACATCAGCAAAATTCGAAATTTTAGAAAATAAATCAAAAGTGAAAGTTATGGGTCAAAGCATATACGAAGATTATTCAAAAGCGTTAGACAATTCACTAAGAATTACAAAAGTGTTTGTAATAGGTTGCGTAGTGTTATTTTCAACTAGTCTTTTTCTATAGTTTTCATTTGATCTAGATTACCGTAAAAATCATCAACAAATGAAGAAAACTGAAAAATAGGCACAATTGGAACATTATCAATAAAGTTAATTTTATCATGATACAAAGTAACAATAACAGGAACAGCAATTGCCCCAGGAGTTTTTGAAACATATTTTTTAGTTCTCTCAATCTGTTTTTTAACAGCAGAAGATAATGCAGACACGGTATATCGTTTCCAATGTTTGCAATCAATTAAAATTGCAACACCTAATCTGATGCCAACGACATCAATTTCCATTCTAGGTTTAGTCAAAATCATATTTTTAATTACTGCAAAATTTTTTGATGATAAAATTTCAGCAGTCAATCCCTCAAAATCTCTCCAATCCAACGCAATTGCAATTTCGTCAATTGGGAATCCTTTTTCAAGTAAAGATACTGTGATTTTTAACTTATCACCATTTTCAAAATAATACCAATCATTTTCTTTTTTTCCAATATCATTTTTAATGAATTCATCTAAGATTATTTGAGAATCATCTAAACTCATTTTTGTTACAACAGAAAAATCTTGAACAGATACGCCACCTGAAATGATTCCTTGTAAGCCAATTATCATTTTAGGATGAATTTTCAATTGTAATTTTTGAATCATGTTAGAAATATAGGTTTTAGGAGCATCATGGTATTATGATATAGGTTTTATTACATGTTTTAAAAAACAAGATTATGAGAAAAATGCTAGTTGTGATACTAGCTCTTTCAATAGTATCTATAATGTACAATGAATCATTTGCAGAAAAAAACACATTCTTTGATTCAGTTAAATTTATTCAGTATTTGGATGAAAACACAGCATTAGAAGAAGTAAGAAATGGAAATCTTGACGCATATTACTATACAATTTCTCCAGACAGACTAGATAGCAATCAAGCCAAAAAAGGATTGCAAGTATTTGATTCCACAGGAGGAAGTTACAGTATTTTAGTAAATCCTGCAGAATCAGAAAAATTCAATCCATTCTCAGATAGAGACATCAGATTTGCTCTAAATTATTTAGTAGATAGAAAATTGATAGTCAATGAATTGATGGGTGGATATGGAATTCCAAGCATCTCATATTATAGTCCAACAAACCCAGAATATCTTACAATCATTGAACAACTAGAGATGTTTAATTTCAAATACAATCCTAACCTTGCAGAGAAAATCATTACAGATGCATTAAAAGAAAAAGGAGCCATAAAGACAAAGGACAAATGGGAAATGAACAACATGCCAATAGAGATCGTAATTTTTATCAGAAGTGATGATCCAGTTAGAAAATCAATAGGAGAGATTCTATCTACAGAATTAGAAAAAATTGGATTCACAGTCAAAAAAGATTTTGGAGATCTTAACAAGGCATTTGTTGTAATATATGGTTCAAATCCTGCGGATTTGAAATGGAGCATATACACAGAAGGATGGAATAGTTCTGCATTTGTCAAATATGACTCCACAGCATTAGGACAGATGTATTCTCCGTGGTTTTCATATATGCCAGGGTTTAATGATCCAACATATTGGAATTATAAGAATGATAAATTAGATGAACTAACCCAAAAAATTTACACTGGAGATTTTGAAACATCAAAACAAAGAACAGAATTAGTTCAAGAAGCAGTAATAGAAGGAATTAATGAATCAGTTAGAATTTTTNTGGCAAGCAAGATTGACCAATATGTTGTAAATGAAAAAGTGTATGGGGTAGTAAACGATTTTGGAGCAGGGATTCCAAGTAGATTTACTCCAATTAATGCAAAAAGTGATCATGACGAGTTTGTAATCGGCGTTAAACAAATCTACCAAGGAGCATGGAATCCAGTAATGGGGTTAACGGATACTTACAGTAGGCATATTTGGGNAATTATTTCAGATCCTGCAACATTTAANCACCCATTTACAGGTGAAACATTTCCAATTAGAGCAGATTGGCAAGTTGAAACCACAGGACCGGAGGGAAACATNGTATTACCACAAGAAGCAAAAATATGGAATCCAACATTACAAAAATGGATTCACGTAGAGGAAAATACTGTTGCAACAAGTAAAGTGACATTTGATTTTAAATTTAGCGATTGGCATAACGGCAAAAAAATAGACATGAACGATATTTTGTATTCGCTGTATTTCACAATAGAATGGGGAACACAATTAGACAAGAATGATAAAACATTTGACACTGAATTTACCCCAAGAGCTGCTCAAAGCATTCATACAATTAAAGGAGTAAACGTAGTAGATGAAGACACTATTGAAGTCTATGTAGATTATTGGCATTTTGATGATGGTGAAATAGCTGAATGGGCATCAATATGGAGCTCTACACCATGGGAAATCACTGCAGCGATGGAGAAAGCAGTAGTTGATGGAAAAGTGTCATTTTCTAGATCAGGTGCCACAAGTAAAAACGTAAACTGGTTATCGTTGATCATTCCAAATGATGCAAATGCAATAAAAAATTATTTGCAAAAATTCAAAGACAGTAATTACATCCCACAAGCATTAAAAGAAAATAATGCAAATATGGATTATTATGATAACAGATATGATTCTTCAATAAAATGGATTGAACGTAATAATCATGCAGTCATAAGTAACGGCCCGTTTTATCTTGAATCATATTCTCCCGAATCAAGAACAATCAAAGTAAAGGCATTTGATGATGATTCATATCCATTTAAGAAAGGAGAATGGGAGAAGTTTGAAAAAATAGATTTTCCGTTGATCAAAAAGACAGATATAAAAAAAACAATACAGAAAGGAGATGATCTAATTTTGACAATAGAAACTCAAAATTCAGATTCATTATTGTATTTCATAACAAATAATCTTAATGAAAAAACAATTACAGACAAAATTGAGATTCAAGGAACAAAGACGATAATCAACATACCAGCAGAAAACATGAAAGATTTTGAGACAGGCGCACACAGTATCAAAATATTTGCAATTTCAAATTCAATACTAAAACCAGATTTTCATGAAATGAGCTTTGTTTTGACTAGCGATAAAACAGAATTACCTGTAGANACATATGAAAACACTGAATTTTCCAATAATAAATATGANTATTGGATTTGGATCATTCCAATAANAGTGATCATCGGAATCANAACATATCTAAAGAAAAGAAATCAAAGCANCCCATAATCTTTTAAAACCAATTCTATTTGAGATTCATTTTCAAGTTTTGAGTATTCATTTAAGAGATTTTGGTTTAGTTCGTAGAATGTGTGCCCCCATTTGAATTTGTTAAGCAATTCCAAACTTTGTTCCGTAAAACCTAAAATGTATAGCGACGCAGATAATGCCTCAACGGTAGTCAATTTGTTTAATTTGGAATAGTTTATTGGATTACCTGCAAGTAGTGGAGGTAGTTTTCTTTTAATTCCATCAAATTTTTTAGAAAATGCTTGATCTGCAAGATTCCAAGAGCAATCAATGCCAATTATAGAGTGAATTATTGACTTGTCCTTAGGCAATAATGTTTTTTCAGAAAATGGATCTAACACCAAACCTTTTGCACTGATTTTTTTAATGCTTTGTGCCAATCCAAATTTTACCATTTTAGCGGCTGTGCATTTTTTAGGATCGTCCTGATAAAACATTAAAACTTGTAACTTCAATTTAATCATAAATTACATTGAGAGTATTTGGAATTTACTCTAATACTTTGTAGGTTACCGTGTAGTAAAATCTAGATACTTGATCATCTTTCATAACCTCAACATTCCAAGTCGTATCAGATAAAAATTCAGTCGAAGACTCTGGCAAGATACTAAACTTTTCTAGACGTACATCAGGACCACTATATCTAACATTAAGACTAGTTCCATCAACTTCAACAACATCATAAATTTGACCTTGTTTTCGGGTAGATTCTCTAACTAGGCAATCATCATCAGGACCAATAATACATGTACCGATAATAGTGCTTACTTTGAGATTAACGTTAGATTCCTCACCTAGTGTAGGGGTTAGTAATGAACCAGAAATAACTCGGGGTGCAAGATTGCCATCGACGGTGGTTTTTTCCTCAGTAAAAATTGAAATTGTTTTCTCAGCAATTCTACTTTCTTTTTCAATTACAGTGTTTAATTTCAAAGGTGGTGGTTTTTCTATCACATTAAATTTAATGTGTGCAGTTTCAAAATCAGCATCTACTGTAACTTCGTATGCACCAACAGATGAAACATCTGNAGGAANTACAAATTCATGTGAAAAGGAACCAGAAGGACTGGGTCTAATAGTAGTTACAGGTCCAGTGTGTTTTCCACAATAAAATGAACCACATGTAATTCCGTTTTCCGTTTTCTTAATTACACTTACATCAAATTTTTCCAAATATACTAACTTGCTAGGTTTTCCTGTAACAACTACAGTATCACCAGGATAGTATTCAGATTTGTCAGTGTTTAATAGCAAAGACAAATCAACATTACTTCCAAATGTAAAGTCATTAGTAACACTAAATCTAGACTCAGTTTGCTTGTTCAAATAATTTGCACGTACAATGTATTCGCCTTCTTTGAATATGGTAGCAGGCAATTCAAATAGACTGGAGAAACCACCGCCTACAGTTGGATAGACCATTGCTTGATGAATTTGTTTGAATGGGAAAGCACCATCAAAAACTTTTATGCTTACTCTTTCGGTAACTACTAAGCCTTCACTACCTTGTACACGTGGAATTACATTACCTACTACATTTAATTTCTCACCAGCTTTGTATAATGACTTGCCAGTTGAGACAAACAGTGGATTTACAGACAAAGAATCGTTTTGAGGATCTGCTGAAACTTTAAAGAAAAAATCCATGCTTTTTGATGCAATAGCTACCGTAATTTTGTAAACACCATAATTTGAAATTTTAGTACTTCGACCATCATCTTCTTTTAAAATAGCAGGTTTTTCATATACAGGCACATTCCAATCCCATGAAAATCGTTGATTTTTAACAGTTGCACCTGAATCTGTCCTAGTACCATCAGGTCTAGTTACAGTGATAGACACGGAGTGATCACCGGTGGGAGGAAGAATTCCAGTCAAATGAACGGTTTCACCCAAGCCATATACTTCCTTATCAGTTGAAATAATTGCACCGTCTTTCAAATCAAGAGAGTCAACTATTGAAAAAGTGCGTGTCGCAGTATTTGCCAAATATTGGGATTTAACAANATAATTTCCAGGAGTGAAGATATTTTTTGTCACATCAACTTTAACTGAATATTTTCCAGAAGTTTCAGGGATGGCTGAAAAACTATATCCAACAACTATGTTGTTATTTTTTGATAAAGAGTCAATTGTGATAGGAGTGCCATCTTCATGTAAAATTGAAACTTTTACTGAAGAACCAGTNCCATAACTTGAATTGGAGTAAGGATCTTTTACAAACCCATGAATAGTGATAGCATCACCAAATGCATAGACATCTGTATCAGTTTGAACGGTTATTGGATCATCAGATTTAACAAAGTTTTCAGGATCGTCCACAACAGGAACAATAAGGGTTGCAGCACCAATTTCCTTAGAAACAGTAACTTTGTAATCGCCTAAACGATTAGAATTGTTTGGGATTGTAAAAGAATATGCAAATGAGCCATCACCCATGATTGTCACTCCATCTTTGATTTTAAATCCAGAATCACTACCAGAAGCGCTTGTAAGTGAGGTTTGCTTTGTTTGTATGATTTCCAAATCAAGCGTATTGATAAAAACTTGATTTAATCTGCCACTAATATTCACCTTATCACCCAAACCGTATGCTTTTTTATCTGCCCAAAGAGATATTGGGACATCTTCTTTGATATCTTTTACCACTTCAAAGGAAGNAGATGCAGACTTGTCAAAATACTCGGCATCTATTGTGTATATTCCATAGACAGGATTTACAGTTGTAAGGAAGACACTTGTTTGGAATTCACCGTTTTTAGGATATAAATTTCCGCTATAGACAGTTTTACCGCTAGAATCTTTTACGGTAAACTTCATTCCCTGGAAAGGTATTACTTCAGAGGTAAAACCATTGATGGAGACAAGTTGTCCTGGAATATATTGTGACTTGTCAGTAAGTACACTAAATTCTTCATTTTGTTTTGTTTTTTGTTCAATTTGTTCTACTCCAACTGAAAAACTAGTGTTTGCAGTAGCATCAGCATAATTTACAGATACATCATAAGTTCCAGGGTTAATTCCAAGAACTTGATGCAAACTAAGAGTTGTTTTATAATTCAAGTTCAGATCAGGATACAAAGTAATTATTTTATTAAAATTAGGACCAGTGATGGTAATCAGGATTTGTTGAGGTTGAAAGAAAGGTTTCACAACATATACTTCTTCAGAAATACTTCCAGAGATAACTGCCACATCTCCAAATAAATAAAACGATTTTTCTGAAGAGACAGTGACATTGACATCATTAGTGGTTTTTGTTTCAATTAATTTTCCATTTGAAGAACCTGCAGTAGACTTTACAAATTTCCAATCATCAGCATTGTCAAAATCATAACCATCATAGATTCTTTGCCAGGATGTAAAATCATTTTTAATATCAGACAGAGTGGGAGTTTTGTCAATTACAACTCCATTTGCATCTCTAAGTTCCACAGACTCACTTGAATCGGTGAACCAAAGATTTTGATAGGAATATGTCAAGAATTGTCCAGATTTAATAATAGTNCCAGAAGGGATGGTCATTGTTTTTTTAAGAACCGTTGTAGATGCAACTTTCCATCCACTCAAATCTACATCAGAATTAGTTGGATTGTAAATCTCAACCCATTCAGAGATAGATNTAGAATCATCGCCAAGTGGGTTAATATCCACTTCATTAATCAGTACATGATCAGCAGTTTGAGCATGTGCGGGAACTAGCATTCCTGCAAGAACAGCCATTGAAAATAAGATAAGCAAGTTGGAATTCATCGACATTTCCTAACTTCGTTGACTAAAAGACTCATTTTAGAATTGAATTGAGGAAAAGTTGAGCTTGTTGTTAAAGTCATATATCTTAAAACCATTAAAAACTTGATCAATTTTTTAGTATTAAGGAATACGAAGGATTCATTCTTAAGAATAATCACATTTAGGACATTTTTCATTAATGATTTTTGAACCACAATCCATACAGATTCCTTTGCCAAGATCATTTTCAATCAATTGCCTCCTTTTTCCAACATAGACTTTGATTCCAAAATACATACCAAGTACAATCAAAACGGCGTAAATTGGAGCCATAAATGGCAACAATCCAATCATGAAAAGGAACAACCCCACAATCAGAACAATATCTTTCCTTACAAAATTCAATAAACCAAAGAAATCACCTAATTCATAAAAACGTGCCTGAGCTCAGATCGTGAGACAAAATATTACATCATTTACAATCATTACTCTAACTCTTCCTCATTGCTCGGCAACCACATTAGGAATTCGATTTGATAATAAGATAATGGTATGGTGGGATCGGAGAGATTTGAACACTCGACCTCTGCGTCCCAAACGCAGAATCATACCAAGCTAGACCACGATCCCAGTATGCCAAGAAAATTGCCCAATTTAAGCTTCACAGATAATCATTTTAAAGGCAGTCAAAGGAGCAAAAACGTGCAAATTGAAGCATATATCAAAGCAGGAAAAATTGCATCTGAAGTAAGAGAAATGGTCAGAGTGAAAGACTGGGTAGGAAAAACAGTCTATGAGGTTTGTGAAGAAGTAGAAAATGAAATTAAAAAAAGAGGTGCAAAATGTGCATTCCCAGTAAATGCAAGCATTAATGAAATTGCGGCCCACTATACAGCAGAACCAAATGATTCAATCACAATCAAAGACACAGATTTAGTAAAAATTGACTTGGGGGCACAAATTGATGGATATATTGCAGACACCGCAGTTACTGTTTGTTATGATGTACAGTTTGATGGTCTAGTTCAAGCTGCAGAAGAAGCATTGGGAAATGCAATGTCCATGATAAAAACAGGAGTCAAAGCAAGTGACATTGGACGGACTATAGAAACCACAATTAAAAAAATGGGATTCAAACCAATTGCAAATCTTAGTGGGCATTCACTTGATCAATATACAATTCATGCAGGAAAATCAATTCCAAATATTTGGTCAATAGGAGGATTTTCACTATCAGAGAATTCAGCTTATGCATGTGAACCATTTGTAACTACAGAGCAAGGAGGGGGATTTGTAAGGAATGGGCAAATAAAAAATATTTTTGCGTTAAACTCACGAAAGAAAACAAAAAATGATGAAGCAGACAAATTACTAGATTTCATTTGGGAAAATTTCAACATGTTACCATTTGCCCTAAGATGGATTGTAAAGGAATGGGATGAAAAGAAAGGAAAAGAACTACTAGATATTTTGATCAAGAAAAAGGCAGTGCAAGCATATCCAGTATTAATCGAAATAAATGGTCAGAGAGTAGCTCAAGCAGAACACACATTCATTCCAAAAGAAGACGGAGTAATAGTCACAACCAAAGTGCAATAAAAATACACAATCAATGAAAAATCATGAGTGATGAAGTAAGACCATGTCCAAAATGTGGTGGATTGATGTTCAAAGAGCACGGAGAGGAAACATCATGGTTTTGCCCAGGATGCAATATAAAATT
>Ga0051980_10003372_pt1 | contig 12084 bp, 13 predicted proteins | sample CryGey13umfilter_2_FD_55014 | JGI IMG/M metagenome (GOLD analysis project Ga0051980, IMG submission 55014) | Groundwater microbial communities from aquifer in Utah, USA - Crystal Geyser 4/9/14 3 um filter | ecosystem: Environmental > Aquatic > Deep subsurface > Groundwater | place: USA: Utah...
TATTTTTTATTTATGATTGATGATTTGTTCTGTCATTGTGGTTCATGTGGTCATGAATCTATAAGTGAGTGCTGTTTTAAACAATGTCCCTGTTGTTTGACTGATCATCAGGGTTCATTTGGGACAAATAGGTAATTCGTGATTTCTTTTGATGTTCTATCTTTAACTTGATTTTTAATTATTTGTTATTGTGTCCATTTAGTTTATTTAATACTAGTAGATGTTTTTCACATAATTTTCTATTTTCTAATTGTGAATACATTAAATCTTTTTGCCAATGTGCATTAAAAAGCCGACATTCTGTTTTATCGCAAAATGCATCACCTGTTTCAAAATAAAATATTGCCTGTAACAGATATCCTTCTATGATTTGAGATAAGCGAGTATCATTATATTCCAAATACGTTCCTTTGTATTTCTGTTTTATTGATTCTACGTTTATTCCTTGAGCATAATTTGATATTAATTCTAAATAATACTCTCTTGGTTTTGCAGGAGCTTCAATTATTCCTGTAGTTGAAATTATTGAAGGATTTGCACCAATTAACGCTCTGCCATGATATCTGTAGTCATTATAATCATAGGTGCAAGTTAATTTGTTTGTAAAAAATATGTGAAATGACTCTAATTTTCTTTCCTCATCTGGAATTAATTCTGTTAGTACTTTTTGTATTTTAAATCCGTCATACATGACAATATTTTCTGTTTTTGACGTGTCTTCAAAATTTGCTTCTTCAAAAAGAATTTCACTTGCATTTGGATTGTGTCTTTCATATGGTTTTCTAAGATTAAAAATTCTACACGCTGCAATTTTTTCAGCCGTATCTTTTTTTGATAATCTTAGAATATTACTTCTTATTTCTACTGGAATTGAAAATGTTTTGTTTAGAAAAATAGCTAATCTCTCAAGTTGAATTTGAGATACTGCAGGCTCATCATACAAAAATATTTTTGAAATCTTCAATGAATGAATAAACTAATGATAGTTTATCTTTCTAACTCTTTAATTTTTTCTGCTGTGATTTCAGCAGCCTTTCTTCCTGAAAATAGCATTGACCCGTATGTTGGACCCATTCTTGCTAATCCATGTGTTTCAGTCACAGACATTCCTGCAGCTACTAGTCCTGGATATACTTCACCAGTCTTGTTAACTACATGTTCTTCTCCTTCGTTTACATACATTGGATTCATTCCCTTCCATTCCACCAGTCCTCTGTCGACAAGGCGTTTTACTGCAACAGAATCATGTCCTGATGCATCGATAATCATTTTTGCTTCAAGCGCAATTGGATCAACACAGGTAATGTTTCTTGGTAGTGCTGATACTGGCATCCAATTCACAACAATGCCGCAAACTCTGCCATTTTTTAAAACAAGATCATCAAACTTTGTAAGATTGAGGAATTTTACTCCTGCATCACATGCAGCTGCAATTAATTTTGAAACTGCGTGTGGACCTGGTGTCAGGTATAATCCTTCTGAAACTTTTTTGTATGGTATTCCTAATTCATCCCAAATTTTTTGAGCCGGTTCTCTAACTGTTACTGGGTTCATCATATATCCTCCCAACCAATAACCTCCACCAAGGTAATTGTTTTGCTCTACAACTAAAACTTTGAAACCCATGTTTGAAAGATCTCGACTTGCAGTTAATCCTGCAGGACCAGCTCCTATGATTATTACATCAGATTCTGCTCTGTCTATTAGAACTGAGTGCCATTCGTTTGCAATTGCACGAGTAATCTCAACTTCCCTAACATCTGTGAATATTTTTGTTGATTTTTCTGCAACAGTAGCTTTTTGCACAAAAATCAAGATTCTTAGAACCAATTAATACTTTACCCCTTTTTTTGAAATTAGGATAAACTAATTCTGAATTGCTATGGTTGTTTTTAACATGAGGAAAATTCCTGTATGCTATCAACCCCTTTTCTCCTAAACTTCCCTATATCAAAAATTTATATCATAACTCAAAGCACTGTCTGTTGTATTGACTGTATCTGATCTAAAGCAATCATATTCAGATTCGCCCAAACCCAAAATTAACTGGGCAAAAATTGAGGAANCTGAAAACTTTGCNAANACTGTAAAGTTATTCCGCCAAGGCAAATANGANGAAGACAGCTTTAGACGATATAGACTTCAGCATGGGGCGTATGGCACAAGAATGACTAATGACTATGCAATGGTTCGAATTAAATTGCCTGCAGGCGAAATCTATCCACATCAAATTGAAAAAATATCTCAATTAAGTGAACAGTTTTCAATAGGTAGCGCCCATTTTTCTACAAGAGAAAATATCCAATTACACTGGGTAATACTAGAAGATGTCTCAGAAATTTTACGGGGACTAGCAGAAGTTGGTCTTACGTCTCGTGAGGCATGTGGTAATTCTGTACGAAATGTAATGTGTAGCCCTTTATCAGGTGTTTGTCCTGATGAAGAATTTGATTCAACACCATATGCACTTGCAACTGCAAGATTCTTTTTGAGAAATCCGATGTCTCAAAATCTTCCAAGGAAATTTAAATTCAATTTTACATGTTGTGAAAAACATGGTATGGTNAGAATGGTCGACGTTGGATTAATTCCGCAAACTAGAGATTTAGATGGTTCTATCCAAAAAGGATTCAAAATCTTTCTTGGTGGTGGATTGGGTAACAAATCTTTTGTAGGTCATCAATTAGAAGAGTTTACTCCAGAAGAAGATCTTCTGTATACATCAATTGCAGTATTGCGAATTTTTGATAGACTTGGTGACAGGAAAAACATGGCACGAAATAGAATGCGTTATCTTGTAAATGATATGGGTTGGGAGAAATTCCAAAACTTGGTTCTTAAAGAAAGAGCTATTGTGAGGGCAACTCAATCTGTTGTAACTGCGCTTGAAGTAGATCATACTCCATCAGTAATTAAAAGACCAATCAGAATATCTGATGAAAGTGGAAGTCCTAATCCTGACGGTTACCCTAGATGGTTAAAGACCAATACACTAAAACAAAAACAGTCTCCATACTATTCAGTATTCATTACTCTTGAAGCAGGAGACATTACATCCAATCAGCTGTCTGAACTTGCAACTGTAATTCAAGAATTTTCATCAGAGGGTCATGCTCGAGCTGGATTTGTTCAAAATATTGCATTACGTTACGTGCATGAAGATGATTTACCGCGATTGTATTTGAAATTACTTACAGTAGGATTGGCAAAATCTGGTGCATTGACTATGGCAGCACCTATAGGTTGTTCTGGTACAACTTCATGTAATCTTGCTTTGACTAATTCTCATAGATTGGCAAAGGAGATACAGAGAAAGTTCCTTGAACTCAACTTGGATCAAGACGATGATTTACATGATTCATCCATTAAGATTAGCGGATGTCCAAATTCATGTGGTCAGCATGGCATTGCCACCATTGGTTTCTTTGGAGGCGGTGGTAGAGTTGGAAAAGAAATGTTTCCTAACTATCAGATGTCTCTGGGTGGACGTTCTGATGGGCAAACAATGCTTGGTACAACATGTCATAGAATCCCTGCAAAACGAGTAATCCCAGTAATTTTAAAAATTATTGAATTATTCAAACAAAACAAAAAATCAAATGATACTCTTAAAGATTGGATTCATAGAATTGTAAATGGAAAAGAAGATTCTGAAATAAAATCTATTCTAGATATGAGAAAAGCTCTGGACTCGTTTACAATTCCGCCAACTAAAGAAGATGATCCTGACTTTTACAATGATTATGGCAGTGATTCAAGCTATCACACAAAAACTGGAAAAGGTGAATGTGCAGCATGAGCCAAGAAAAAACAATCAAGACAACAACTAATGTCGATTCACTAAGATCTGAAATTCGAGATAAAAGTGTCCGAGTTATTGATGTACGAAGAGAAGAAGATTACAAACAAAGTCATATTCCAACTGCCGTAAATCTTCCATTGGCAAATTTATTATCTGACGATAGTCCAGAACGTGTTTTAAAACTTGTAAATTCAATGGGTATAGACGATGAAACTCCGGTGGTTGTTTATGATGATACATTTGGTGCACTTGCATCTAGAGTTGCTTGGACCTTGGAATATCTGGGTCATTCTGAGGTATCTTTACTTGAGACGACTTTTAGTACATGGAAATCTCTAGGGCTAGAAAATGATAACCAAACACCCACTATACAAAGCAAAGAACACTCTATTCATCTAAGGCCTGAAATTTTAGCTACTTCTGATTATTTGGAAAAATCAAAAGACAATTCTGATGTAATTCTAATTGATAACAGGGAGAGGCTAAACTACCTTGAACAACATATTCCAGGTGCAATTAACCTTCCATACAGAACACTTGCAACTCAAGATAAAATCCTCCGACCTAAGGACGATATGAAACGGCTTTTAGATAATCGTAGAATTTCAGGAGATTCTGAAATCATTACTTATTGTGGAAGTGTTGGGACCCTTTCTGGCTTGGCATACTACGCACTAAAATCTGTTGGATTGCCTAATGTCAAATTGTATGTGCGCTCTTTTAAAGAATGGAAAGGTCTTGAAAAACCGATAGCAAAACAACAAGATGCACACTATTGGGATTTATCTGCAGAATAACTTAGGCTATTTCGTTTCTAAGTTTTTTGGTAATTGTCACTTCTACATTGTCAAAAAGATTTAGCATTCTTACCTTATTTTCAATAAGATAATCGACACCTCTATCTTTTAATCTGATTTTCCATAACCTTATCTCTCTATGTTCTTCAAAGAACTGTTCAATCATTTGTTCTCCTGATTTTGTTGGGTCGATAAACACTTCAAAAAATTCCATGGTCTTTTCAATATTTTCTTCTTCTATTGCTTCTCTAACTGATTGTATTGCTTGGCTGATTTCTTTCAAGTTCTTGACAGGTTTTGGTAATTGCTTTTTTGTAATTCCAAACAATCCCTTTTTCTCTTTTCCCATTCTTTCTGCAACTTCTACTGTAAGATCATATACTGGAATTTTACTCAGTCCATCTCGCTTTTCATGTTGAACAATTAACCCCTTTTCGAGCAATTTTCTTAACGCATCTTCTGCGTCAGCTTTATCTAGAAATGTTGTCCACACAATAGAGCCAATTGTATGGTAACCTTGTCTAATTGATTCTAAAACTACAACTTCTACAATTCTTTTAAAACCTTCTTCAATTCTAACATTTGAAAAATCTTTGTCTCTGATTGATTTTCTTGCATTTTTCACATCAATTTCAATTGAGCGCTTTAATGCTTCCAGTGATTCTGGAACTTGGTTTACTAGCGACAGAAAACATGCTTTGTTATACCATGCCATTCCATATGTTGGATCTGATTCTACTGCTTTTTCAACTGAATCTAGAGCTTTAGCATAATTTTTTTGTTCATAATGGACTAGTGCTTTTAAATTCCAGGCCTCTGGATTCGTAACATCGATATCTAAAATTTTATCATAAATCTTTAATGCCTCATTATAATCTTCCAAGTGAAATCTTGCATAGCCTAGTTTCATCAAAGTCTCAATATTGTCTGGCTCTATTCGTAAAGCCTGCTCAAAAATATCAGCTGCCTCTTCAATCTTCTCATCTGCCATGAGATTTACCCCTTTTTTAAATAATTTTTTACGATTATAGTCAGGATCTACTAGGCTAGTCTCTTTTACAGAGTCTGCATTTTCATTTTCTGCCTTTTTTTCATTTGACTTTTTTTGAAATAGTTTCTTCACTAGCTCATCTTTGGGCTTTTGTCTAGATAAATACTATCCTGAATTGAGCCTATTTCTACGTGGATTATTGTTTTTGAATCCTCATTTTTTTGAGGCTAAACTACTTGAGTCATGATAAAAAAACCAATAATTTTGCACCAAATACAGAAATACTTGGAATTTACACAAACGATTATGTCTTCAAGGTTGGAANTTCAAGGTCAAGCCCCATTCAAACAATCTGGCATCTATGAGGTACAGATCTTCATTACTGACTCTAAACCTACTGCTGATAAAATTAGAACTAAACAATTCTCTTCACTTTGGAAGGGAAATTTCCATCTTAGAGTAAAAGATGGAATGTTTGCAGAGACGCTTGGCTCTGATGCAAATCCATTACCGCAATCTGTTTCTGATCTTGATACTGTTTGGATTGTCGTCGTTGATCTGTTTTCATCATTACATTCTGTATTTGATGTGTCGTTAGGAACTAGAGAAACTAAACAAGACACTAAACCTGAAACTAAACGCGAAACTCGATCTGAAACAGAATCCCAAAAACCACAACGTACTGTAAAACCAACTTTTGATTCTACATATGGTGCTCCTGGCCCACAAGGCAACAAAGGTCCGACTGGACCTCAAGGTATTACTGGTGACAAAGGTCAACAAGGTCCAACCGGTCCCCCAGGCCCACAAGGAGAAAAAGGTCCGACTGGACCTCAAGGTATTCCTGGTGACAAAGGCCCGCAAGGCGATAAAGGTCCACAAGGTGACAAAGGTCAGCAAGGCGAAAAAGGAATAACTGGGGATAAAGGCGATAAAGGTGATAAAGGAATTTTTGGTCCTCCTGGAGAAAAAGGTGACAAAGGTTCAACAGGTCCAATGGGTGACAAAGGTCCTGAAGGAATACGAGGTCCGATTGGTCATCCTGGAGACAAAGGATTAACTGGTCCAACTGGAGATAAAGGCCCACTTGGGTTACGTGGAATTCCTGGCGATAAAGGCGACAAGGGTCCACAAGGTGATAAAGGTGATAAAGGAATAACTGGTCCAACTGGACCGCTTGGGGATAAAGGTCCAACCGGTCANTCTGGTATTCAAGGAGACAAAGGGATTCAAGGTCTTCCTGGACCTATTGGAGAAAAAGGTCCNACTGGACCNCTTGGNGATAAAGGCCCACTTGGCATGCAAGGTCCAACTGGAGACAAAGGAATAACTGGTCCAACTGGACCACTTGGGGATAAAGGTCCAATCGGACCATCTGGTCTAATTGGAGAAAAAGGACCACGTGGTCCTGAAGGTCCTGTTGGAGAAAAAGGTCCACAAGGTCCACAAGGTCCTGCAGGTGCAAAAGGATTAACAGGCGTTCCTGGTCCACAAGGAGAAAAAGGAGAAAAAGGCCCAGTGGGCCTACAAGGCGATAAAGGATTAACTGGTCCTACAGGTCCTGTTGGAGAAAAAGGTCCACAAGGTCCACAAGGTCCACAAGGCGAAAGAGGCGCATCCGGTCCACCTGGAGAAAAAGGTCCACAAGGTCCACAAGGCATTCAAGGTCCGCAAGGTGAAAGAGGTCAAACCGGTCCACTAGGTCCACAAGGAGAACGTGGTCCAATAGGAGAACAAGGTCCGGTAGGTCCGGTAGGTCCTAGAGGTCCGCCTGGTCCACCTGGAGAAAAAGGTCCTGCCGGTGGAATGTCTATAGAACAAAAGGCATTATTCAAAGAACTTTTGGAAATACTGACTAACAAAAATATCATTAGTACTGAAGACCAAATCAAATTAATGAGCTATCTTTACTAATGTATGACAAAGTGAATTGCTAATGAGTGAAAATCCAGAAAAAATAGAATTTATGATGTTGGATTACAAACGCCTTGAAAATGATTTTGTATCTTTTGAATTAGAAGATGGAACGATTGTAAAAGTTAAGGTTGATTTGGATAGAGTTGGAATAGCTGTTAATTTTAAAAATCCTGATGGCACTCCTCATTATGCAATTAATACTTCGGTAAAACTTTCTATCACCCCACCTAACAAAACATTCACCGTTCAAAAAAATAGCATCAAAGGAAAAAACTCGCAACCGCCAAGTCAAATGTTCTCCTGAAAGAAATTTGATTTTGTTATGTTAATTATTTTCATCTGATAGCAAATGATCGCCTAAATTATTTGCATCTTTAACTTAATAAGTTCATTAAAACTTTAGAAATCAGATGAATGTAGGATTGTCCATTATAGTGATACTTTTGGCAATAACAATATCAACAATTCCAGCATATGCGACGACTTTTCAAGGAAAAACTCTAGAATCAGATTCCATTATGATCAAATTTGGAATAGACACAGTAGATTACAGAGGAAATATCATTCCAAGTATTGAAAAAGTAGAATTGAAATCAAATTCAGATTCAATTCTAGTCAAAAACCCCTCATTTAGAATAATGAGAGATAGTTTTGTCATAAAATCATTTGAGGATAACATAGTAATTTATGGAATAAACAAAGATTCATCGTTTACTTTTCATACCCTGATATTTACAGATAATAATATAGTAAAGATAAACGATAATGCCAAATTTTCAACAGCGGAAATAATCAAAGAGTCAAAGCAAACGACACAGACAACAAACAATCTCCACATCCTTGTACAAAATCCACTTGCCACATTCAATGCTCGAGATTTTGATTTTGATATAAAGGCATTTGATAAATTACAGTATTCCGGAAATGATTTCCAAACCTTTTTTGGAAAAATTGATGGAGTAAAAATTACAGCTATAACAAAAAACCCAGAAGGTAAGATTCTCAACAGCCAAACAGGAATTACAAAATATGGAATCTATGAAGGAAAGATCTATGTCCCTGAAAATCTCTGGCCACGTGGATGGTATACCATAGAGATTTCAGCTGATGGAGATATTGGTTCAGTACAAAAAACAATCGAGTTCTATGTTGCAGGACAAACGCCATCACATGGAGGTAGTACACCGTCGTGTCCAGTAGGACAAACGTTAGTTAACGGCATCTGTACTTGATTCTAACAATCACTTCAGTAACCCTCCAAGTTTTTCATATTGATATCTTCAACAGCCATATCCTGCAGACTTAGTTTTTAGATGACAATCGTTATTCCTAAGTTCAGTTTTACATAAAATGTTCTGTTATGTTAATTATTTTCACCTGATAACAAATGTTTTCTTAGATCTCAAATTTGGGCTTTTTGCTTTCATTCTTGATTTTTTTTAGAAATACATCTGTTTTTACTTTTAGTTCTAACATTACTTCTTGCATCTCTTCTCGATAATCCTTTTTGATATCCTTCAAACTAATCCCTCTCATACAATTGACAAATGGTGATTTAACCTATACTGTTATTTTCTTCTTTATTTAATGCCGTTTTGGCATTTAGTCCTATGATTTCATTTAACTAAATGAAAATAATCATAAGTCATGATCGATGATTTAATCTTAGAAATTAGAAAAAGGAAAACAAATCGTCATTAGATGACGATTGTTAATATTTTTGACGTTTTATCGTCGTCTTTTTGCTGCGGCTTTTCTTTTTGGAGCTGCTCTTTTTGCTGCGGCTTTTCTTTTTGGAGCTGCTCTTTTTGCTGCGGCTTTTCTTTTTGGAGCTGCTCTTTTTTTAGCAGCTGCTTTTCTTTTTGGAGCTGCTTTCTTAACGACGGTCTTTTTAACAGATCTACGTTTAGAGGCAGCTTTTCGTTTTGTAGCCATTAATAATTCGGCATTTTCATCGTTTTTCTATGGTTAGACTAAATAAAATTACACAAATTGATTACTATTTATCAACGAAATTTTATTTTTAAAATTATTTTTGATCGGAAAATATTTCAATAAATCAATTTATCTTACAAACTTTTTCTTACATGCCGTTTTTTTCCATTATTGTTACATTTGTGTTGTATTTTACGCATGTATGTTGTTATTTCTAAAAGAAATATTTGTTGTTTTATTTTTGTAATCATATGTTGATGATATTTTTATTTATTTTTTGATCTATTTTGTAATTGAAAATTAAATTATGCTCCCCGTGTTTTAATTATTGTTAACACATCTTCATCTTGTACAATATGGTCTAACCCCACTCGCTGTCCTCCAAATTTTACACTCTTTCCCCAAATCAATCCGTATCTGAACTGTCTTTTCATACTTCGATGTAGTTTATTGCAAATATCTTCTACTGTGTCTCCCTCTCTTGCAATTAACGGTTCTTTAAAATCTGTTTCGCCGCCTTTTGGTCTCATGTATATTCTAATAAAATTAAGTTTATCATAGATTTTCTCTTTTAGTAATTCTATGTTGATATCCGAATTGGCTGATACTTCTATGACTTCTGATTTTATTTTTGTTTTCAGATCTTCTAAAAATTCTCTATCTACAAGATCTATTTTATTTAAAATTGTAAGTGATTTTGAATAACTGATGTTTCCTGCTATGTGATCTGCAAGCTGTTCTGATGTTATGTCTTCTCGAATTACGACTCTTGCACTAACCAATCCATAAATATGTAAAATGTCTTTTAGGTGTTGTTCTGAAATTTTTGTTAGTTTTACCTGTTGAGCAATAGCAATTCCTCCCATGGGGGATTTTTCGATAGTGATGTTAGGAGGTAATCTGTTTAATCTAATTCCTATGTTTCCTAGTTCATTAACTAAGACATCTTCGTGAAAGGGCTGAAAAACATCCAGCATAAGTAAAACTAAATCTGCAGTCCTTGCAACTGACAATATTCTTTTACCTAATCCTTTTCCACTTGATGCGCCTTTAATAATACCCGGTAAATCAAGAACCTGAATTTTTGCCCCTCTGTAATTCATCATCCCAGGTACCACTGTTAGAGTTGTAAACTGGTAAGCTCCTACTGTTGACTTTGCATCTGTTAATTTATTTAGTAATGTGGATTTTCCAACACTTGGTAATCCAATAAACACAACTGTTGCATCTCCTGACCGCCTTACATCGAAGCCATCTGTTTTTACGCCACTCTTTTGAATTTCCTTGTCTTCTTGCTCTCGTTTTAGTTTTGCAATTTTTGCTTTTAGTAAACCAATGTGATGGTTTGTAGCTTTGTTGATCTGAGTTTTTGCCATTTCATCTTGAATAGCTTTAATTTTTTCAGGAATTCCCAAATCTAATCACTCCTTTTGCTGTTCTTTTCAAATAAAATCCTATGATTTTTCTTAATTGACTCTATTCTTGTGATTGGGATGGTTTGAAAATTGTTTGATTCTTTGATAAATTCAGGCAATGTATTTTTTATCGAAATCTCTGTAGTGCCGTGTATTTTTTTGCATTATCTGCAAATCTTGCCTTGCTAAAAATTTCTTCTATCACTCCCTTTTTTGCCATACTTTATCTAATTTTCATAAACTGATACTTGTAATTCTTAAAAAGTTGTATCTTAAATGACTTATTTTCATCAATTACGCCGGTATTTATCCCTGCAATTCATAAGTATACGACTTGGTTACTTGTGACAAATGTTATCATGAACATCATGATCAATGTATGGGAAAGGCTGGAATGTTTGAGTGTGATTGTAAGTGTACCCTGCCATCTTAATTTTTCTGCCTAGCAAATATTTTCTAAAATCTGCGATTCTTTGCTTTAAATAACAATACGTTCTAAGTAAACCATGCCTCAATTACAAATTACTGCAGAAACAATGACTAGAATGAAGACAATTACTGGAATTAGCCATGTCCGCGATGGGGATTTTATGGTTAATGAACTCATCGATATTTTAGAACAAAAAATTCGAGAACGTCAATAATTGAATTATCTGGAATTTGAAATTATGTAAAATTTAAAAAATAATTGTAAAAAAATCAATTATTCTTTATAGTGAACTAATAGCGTGTCTTTCATTACTGGATGAACTGATATTATGTTTTCACCTTTCTCAGCTAGAAATTCATTAACTACATCTTGAAGGAATACTCCTTGAGATAAGTTTCCTGCTTCAAAGTATTGGATTTTGTGAATCATTGCTAAATTGTCTACTATGATGCTAATAACTATTCAAATTTCATTATGGGAACTAACAATAAATAACAAGAAAATACATCTAATTCATGCTAGCTGTAATACTTATTCCTTTAATGATATCGGCCGCTGTTGGAATTATTGGATATTTGACATATCGATTGGTTATCTTTGATTATTGGTGCAATTATTCTGTTAATTCAACTTTAAAAAAATACAGTATTAAAAAAACTCAATTTCAAATAATACAAGAATTTTATGATAATAAAGGAGAACCAATCTCTGAAAAAAAAGTCTCTCAACTTGCTAAACAGTATAGGCAAAAAGAACCTGAGCAGTTTCTAGCGATGTATGATTCTGTTAGAGATAAA
>Ga0051980_10003380_pt1 | contig 12078 bp, 23 predicted proteins | sample CryGey13umfilter_2_FD_55014 | JGI IMG/M metagenome (GOLD analysis project Ga0051980, IMG submission 55014) | Groundwater microbial communities from aquifer in Utah, USA - Crystal Geyser 4/9/14 3 um filter | ecosystem: Environmental > Aquatic > Deep subsurface > Groundwater | place: USA: Utah...
CCGTTGATGTCGTTATAAAACTCCGCCCGGCTGATTTTCGGATCCTTCTTGAACAAAACCCATCCGGCCCCACCAAACACTTCCACGTATGTTTTATGCGCCGGAAAGAGTTTTACAATTTTCCCCGCCAGGCAAGACTTACCGCCGACCCATCCGATGAAGCTCCTCATATGAATACATTCTTGCATGGGCGCCCGGAGTCGTGGGGGAGTCGTGTCATGGCTTTCCGCGTTCCAGTTCAAGAGCGTCCAGGATACGTTCGACCAGGGGTTTTTCGTATTTTTTAAACATTCTTGAATTCCAGCTTTTTGTTTTGCTCCCTCCACTTTTTTTCGTCCCCAGGACGATGTTTGTGGAGGAGCTGTTGAAGTCTTCCCGTTCATTTTTCCAGAAAAGATGTTCGGCCTCGACCCCCGGTATTATTTTATACAATTCCAGTTTCTCAGGGATACCCGTCAGGGCCCTGAAAAGTCTGATCTCGTGAAACCGGATGGAATGAGGGTCACGAGGCTGAGTCGTTGTGACGGGACTGTCCGGGCCAGCCGGGAATTTGAGGAGGAGATTATTCCGGCATGTCATCTTTCGGATTCTCTTCCATTAATTTATCCATGAACATAAGCTGATCCTCCGCAGGCATGTCGAGAATTTTCTTCGGTATCCGTGTCGCGAAGACATCATGCATATCCTTGAAAATATCGGAAAGTCCCTCGATATTTATGGTGGTGGTATTTTCCTGCTCGATGCGCTGGACGGCGGGGAGTTGACGATCGAAGAGCATCTGTGCGGCGCGGAGACGTGTTGAGTTGGTGGCGTCCGCACTGTGCATGATGTCATTGATGATATTGAAGGTATCGGATGAAGCTCCGGCGACGAGATCGGCGAGCCTGTCTTTGGCGGCTTCGGCGAAGTCTTTTTCGATCTGGAGTTTATATGTCAGGAAAAGGGGGTCGGAGCATATTCTGGAAACGTAGGAGGAAGTCCAGCCGAGATGGGCGGCGATTTGGGTTATGGATTTCCCGCCGATGCGCAGGTGGGCCGCAAGCTTATGCTGGTCGGAAAGTTTCCGTAAACGCTGGATGGCGTATTCCGGGCTGTCGTCCGGCGGTCCGAATTGACCCTGGAGGGGAATGTCCACGCTTTCTGTCATTTGCGTTCCTGTTTTGCTTTTAGAGGAGAAGAGCCGCTTTTGTTTTCGTATTTGTCAAAGAGTTGTCCTGTCCCGGTCATTTCTGGGATTCGTTCGGGCAGTCTTCATCGACCGGCCTTTCCCTCTCCCGGTCATTCTCATATTTTATACCGTTCAATGTCTACTTTTTTTATACCCTGGACTGCCATCCTCACATCGGGATTCCGTACCAGGGAGGCGAAGCCGTTTAATGAGTTACCGGTTATCTTTAGAGAAATATTTAAAGAAAAAGCGGTGAAATCCCCGAAAATCGAAATAGCGTTCGGATCAAACCGTGTTACCTGCATAACGCCTCTAATCAATCCGTTTTCGGTTTTATAATTGCCGTTGTACCAATATGAGGCGCCACCCCCGAGAATACGTCCATCCTGGAATACCACCACGCCGGATTCCCAGTGGTTTAGTGAAGAAATAAATTCAAGAATCCAAAGACCGTCAGTATGTTTGAATACTTCCCGACTTTTCCAAAAATTCCTGCCCCACTTATGTATTCGCGCATCAGTTGCCATCCGGTATTGCCTTTCTGCTCAATGTCCGGGCTGAGCCGGTGGCCATGTTATCACCGCTCCGGGCTATTTTTCGGAATAGTAGACCGGATCACGGAGATTGTCAAGGGTGAATTCAATGGTAGGGGGAGGGGGCTGATGGGTCGTGACCATGTGGAACCCGGATACTCGATGGGGAGGTTGGGATGGGAGGTTGGGATGTATTTTGAATAGGTTTACACTTAGCGTATACTTGAAATTAAAAATGGTGCGTAAATTTTTGAGGCTGCTCATGGCCCTCGCCATAAGTTTGTGGGGGGCTCCCCCCGGCCTCTCGTTTTCTGTGGAGATTATCGGCTATATTCAATATTTACAAGTACTTACGCTGGCCCACATGCGAAGATGTTTGGGAGAGAGTGTGATATGGCGATATACCATGATGTCATGAGTTCTTGCACAGGTGGTAGGTAGTGTGTGGTGATGTGTGTTTGTGTAGATTGTAGGTGGCAGATATCCAGGCGTCCATGCATGGATGCATAGAGCATAGTGTGTGGTGATATGTTTAAGCCACATTGTCACGCTATCACACCTGCTTGCATTGACGCATCCATGCATTGTCACGCTATCATCTTTGCTTGCAAAGGTGACAGATGATAGATGACATATTGCCATATTCCACGCTTGCTTGCAAAGGTGATATGTGGCACATATGCTACTATCACACTTGCTTGCAAAGATGGTAGGTGGCCATACACATATGAAGACTATCATGCTACCACCTTTGCTTGCATCCTTCAAGGTATCGGACATGCGAAGATTTTTATAGGTAGACGGATGTGCTTGCAAAGATGATAAGTCCTAATATCATCTTTGCTTGCATTCTCCCGAAAAGTCGCCTCCAACCCCTCTGAAATAGCGTAAGCCCAGCCATTTCAATACCTTACGCAAAACTACCCTCAAATTTGTATACAAATAATTATACAAATTTAACCCTACTGTAATCCCTTTAAAATCAATGTGCTTGCAAACATGATATTGTCATAAGAAGTTGCGTTATTTTTTTTACGTATAATGAATATGTCATTGAAAACAAACGACTTAACCCCGTTTTTGCCACTTTTATGATTATACCCCGTGTGTGCGTGGTTGTGCATGCATGCGTGAAAGTGTGCAAGTGCCTACGAGAAGATGGCGTATGCCGATATGTTAGTAGGTCCGGTCCGGACGCCAGTTTTTGCGATTTTTGCAGATCGTTGTAAGTTGTTGTTTTTATTAGTATTATAATTCATTATTTATATATATATATTATATATAGGGCCAAGCCCTTATTTTTCAATGACTTACAGATGCAAGCATCCATATCCGCTCAAAAGCCCCCCCACACGGGGTATAATCGAAAAACGCCCGAAAACACACTTAACTCCTTTGTTTTCAGGGAGTTATTCATTATACGTAAAGAAAATAACGCAACTTTTTTTGCACGTATCATGTTTGCAATCACGTTGTTTTTAAAGGAGTTACACTACCATCAAATTTGCATCATTATTTGTATACAAAATTGAGGATAGTTTGTAGTACAAACCGTGACAAAAGTGGGTATATCACGTGTGAGCGTCGAGAAGGTGCCTTAAAGCCACTTTGTAGTCAGGTGATGCAAGAGTATCAACCGACAGCAAAAGATGGCGAAAAGGCCACCGTGAGGCGACCTGTAGATAGCTCACCTGCAAAGGCTTGCAAAGATCGGCGGGCGACCACCACAGGACGGGAAAATGCCACTTTTTACAGCAGAGGTGCCTCTTTTTACAGCACCTGCAACAGATTGATATAAAAGGACTAAGCGGGAAATGACAAATATCGTCATTATTTCAGCCTCTTTTTTGGGCAGTGTATACTTTTTAATATAGCCTAAGTTATTGATTTTATTGGATACCACTTTGGCATGATACATGCATTATGGTATTGCAAGATTTCTTTAAAAATAAAAATAAAAAAGCTTGACAAAAGATTCATGAGGATGTAAACTGTTTATAGAGTTAATTACACACATTTTAAAGGAGAGAAGCCATGACTACGACAACCGAAGCAAAAGTGAGAGAGCTTTTGAACGTGGCTGGATATGATGGCCAAGAATGCCTGGTAGATTTTGACTCAGGTGAGCTGGCCAGCGCGGAAGTTTGGGCAAATGATGTCGTGACCGATGACATTTGGACGAATGGCAACGATGATGCGGGGCGGAAGGCTGTCATAGAGGGGTTTTTCGCTTTGCGTGAATTTAAAAAGGACGCGGACGGAAAATGGGTAGAAGTCTGACAGTACGCTATAAATCAATAACCTGCACAAGGGAGAGAAATCATGGCTTACGAAAAATCAAAATTTACGGGCGATGACCGGCACACGATCGACTGCACAGGGGATTGCGTGACCGGCGACAGAGTGGCTTTTGAACGAGCGACCTTTTTAGGTTCTTACCGCACCGCTGTCTTTAACGGGTTTGAGAAAGTTACAGGCGAGATCGTAAAAGAATCTTATGGCAAAGACAGGCAGCAGCACACTTTTACCCTTTTGCTTGCGGATGGGAGGAAGACCAGGATTAAGGGGAGAAATTTGTACGCGAACGGCATTTGGCGTATGCCCTGGGATGACGAAGCGGCACGGGAGTTGGCGCTTGACGAAAAGCACAGTCGCGGTGACCGGGCCAGGTTGATCCGATGTGGGGAAACGGCTTATGTCCGGTGACCTAAACAACTTTTGCGCCGTATGTGGCGGCGAGTTTGATGGCGGACTGGATTGCCTGCGATCGACTTTGAAGAATCAGCGGTTCGGAGCGACGGTTGACTCCGCCGGTGACATCATCCGGGAGAGCTGTGAGCGGTGTCAGCGGGAGATGGAGGAGGATTTGGAGGATAATTGGTAACAGGTTGTAAATCAAACACTTAAACATAAAAAAAGGGAGAGATGGTATGAAATTCACGATCAGCAAAAAAGACCTTTTAAACGCGCTTAAGCTCGCGCTCATTAATCCGGCTGAGCGAGTGAAGGATTATGCGTTAATTACCTGTAATCCAAGGGAAAACCGGATCACGCTACAATCGACGGACGGCGCCATGCATCTCAAAAGCTTCATCCCGATCGAACCCGGAGGAGTGTCCGGTTCTGCGATTTTGCCTATCGGGACTACGATACTTGCTCTGTCCTGTCTGCCTAAAACTGCGAAAATATTAACCTTAACCCGCATCAAAGACACGTTGTGTGTAACCTCTGACGGCTGCGACAAACTAATCCTACCGGTGATCGAAACTGTGGATGACTTTCCCGATTTTCCCGATTTACCGGATGTCCCTTTGTACTCTTCAGAGGATACGATCCTGTGGACAGGCGAAGCGGAACTCGCTGCGCTGCTCGACAAGGTCACTTATGCTCTGCCTAAAACCAAGGAGCGCGAAAACTTCGACTGCGTTTTGCTGGAAAGTTGCGGTGAGCACATCGGCTACAGCTTGACCGCTACGGACGGCTATCGCCTGGCGCGAGCCGCCGGTTACGCGGATTGCATATCGGGGAATCTTGAAAACACGCCGCTACTGCTTCCCGGACCTTGTGTGAGGATTTTGCGAAAAATGCTGAAAACATACGCAGACGCCGTTTTTTTGCAAAAAGATGATCTTTTGGCCGTCTACCGCGGAGCGCATCTGCTGGTATGTCCTTTGGCATCGAAGGTCCACTATCCGGACTACCGAAGCGTGATCCCGGAAGACCTACCTCCGGAAGAGGGTATTTCGATCGAGCGTGAAGATTTGATTGTCGCTCTAAAACATCTTCTTCCGAGCTTGCAGAAACCCGATTATGGCGTCATTTTTACCGCCGAGTCGGATGAGCTGACCGTTTCGGCGCTGTTTGATGAGTCGCCGAAAGTAAATATCGCGGCTTTTTACAAGGGCGGCTGCAAAAGTTTTGCTTTAAATGCCAAATATGTCCTGGACGCTGTAAAACAGATACCGGATGCCAAGATCACGCTGGACTCAGGTTGGGATGAAGATCCGGTGCGGATCAGGACAAACAACCCGGACACTCTCATACTTATCAAACCTCTCAGGTGTCCGGTACGTGCCGCGTGACCAAAACGCGCACGGGGCGCTGGTGGTAAATCTGACTGAGGAGGAGAAGTTGTACGGACGGAAAACTGGAACTGGGTTGCGGGCATCGTACTGACAGGACGCGGTCACCATAGAGTGTCCGGGACACTTGCGAACTGGAAACTCAAGGAGGAAAAGTGAAATTACCGAAGACCTTACAAAGGACTTATGACCTGCACCAGCTTTGGCTGGATGAGTCGAATAAGGGAATAAGACTGGATTTAAAGTTGGACTGGCATGATATCGATTTATCCGGCATCGATCTGAGGCGGGCTAATCTGAGCCTGGCTGATATGCGTCGGGCGCATCTGTGCGAGGTCTACCTGCGCGGGGCCTGTATGGATAGGGTTAATCTATCTCAAGCTGATCTGCATCAGGCCGATTTAAGTGGCACTGACCTGACCGAATGCATCGGACTGCGGGAGGACATTACAGATGGACGATAACCTGGAGGAGGAAGAAAAATGAAAAAAAACAGCGAAATTTTTCTCGATTTTATTGGAGCTTTGTTAACGTTCGGAATCGGTTTTTTAATTTTTGTGCTTTTAAGCTGGCTGTAGAAGATCATTAATAAAAATTTTAAAAGGGGAAAGCCGTGAGTGTGAATTTATCGGTTCATTCCGAAACTGTGCATCTGGAAAGAGTCATGCCTGATAACAGCTTCTGTCTAAGCTTGAAATTTTTTCCCGGTCCGGAAGCGGCGATCTGGCTTGAGCGGGATAGGCTGACGACGCTTATACTGGCCGTCGCGCTGCCTAAGGCNNAAAACTTCNCCGTCGTTTTCGGTGATAAGACGGAGCTGACCGGCAAGGAGGCTATGGAGTTTCTGGAGCGCGAGCTGGAAAAGGAAAAGGCTGTCCGCAGGCCCCGTTACGGAAGAGAGAACTGAAGCGGTTAAATTTATTTCCGGGCTGTCCGAGCGAGGTGATGATATGCTGCAATTTCTGTTTTGGTACGCCGTAATATATATCCTGATCGAAATATTCTTCTACCACTCTGGAGGCCGTGATCTATGACCTGGATCTGGGTAGAGGGTATCGGGTATGTGCNTAAGCCGGAAATCGAGAGGGAGGAAGAAACCGGGGGGGAAAATAAACCCGAACAGCATGACTGTGCACTGCCGGGGAAAAGAAACGTGGACTTATTGTTATCTATCACTAAGTGGTTTATCGTAGCTCTCCTGATTCTTATCGACGCTTTCGTGCTTTTTTTCTTTGCAAAAATATTGTTTTAGGTGGAGTGGTCATTATGCTCCTGAATTTTTACCATCTTTTCATTTTTTTTAAGATACGGAGTTACCTGGCTGATGTGGGAAAGTCACTCGATATGTGTCTGGGCTGTTGCTGTTTTAACTTTTGGGGTGATCCTCGGTATTTTTATGGAGCAAGAGCGTGAGGAGGAAAAGGAACTCGGTCGGCACGACGGGGGTTTACTGTTATTTATCGTTGAGGTGTTTATCGTGGCTCTCCTGATTTTTCTCGGCGCTTTCTTGTTTTTTGTGCTTGCGGGAATGCTNCCTTAAGTGGAGCGATCACGATGTTCCTGAATTTTTACCCTTTTTTTAGTTTTTTAATTTATGGCGTGACCTGGTTGATGTGGGAAAGTCACTCGGTGTGCGTTTGGGCGATTGTTGTTTTAACTTTTGGGGTGATCCTCGGTATTTTTGAGGATTTGTTTGATTAAGGAGGGAATTTTATGCTGCATGAATTGATGGATAAGAGACAAAAAAAACTGAAGGCGATGCTGAAAAGAATGAAAAGCGCGGAAGCGGCTCTTGAAAGTCTCGCCGACGCCGCCTTTCCTCGATCTTTACCAGAGGCGGAAAAATTATTCCGCGACACACGGATCGGCACGGAACTTGTGCAGGAGGTACTCAGCGAGATGTGGGACGCTCTTGATGAAGTTACAGGTATGACCGTCGCCATGGAGGATGAATGGTNCGATCCGGCATGCCCTCTGTGCGGGGAGAAGGAGGAAGTAAGGACGAGCGTCGATGGCGAGGGGAGACACTATTGCACGGGCGCGTAAATCCGCACGGGGGAGGAGGAGAGTGAGAAAGATAATACTTTCGGTTTGTTTTTTCATTGTTTTATTTTTTACAGCTTATTTTGTTTTCCTTCGCTCGAAAGCGGAGAAAGTGTCTCGGCTTGCCTGGACGCCGCCGGAGCTTATCGCATGCGGTCACGATAACGCCTACCGGTGCATGTCGGACGAAGATTACATGCAAATGATTGTGTTCAGTCAATCCGTCGAATATTTGCTGAAAAATTGCTGGGAGGACTAATGCGCTGGTTACATTATAATACGCGGTTTTTCCCTTTGCGGGAAAAGCGGCGTCTTGAAGCATACAGTAAAAAAAATCGCGGACAAGGTGAGAGGATCGTTGTAGATAGATTGGTCGGAGAAGCTTTACTTGAGGGTTTGGCGATCGTCTTTGAGCGGTATGGAGTTCCGCCCCTCGATCCGCGCCGCTGTCTGCCCGTGGTTGAGCATGATTCAGGGAAGGCTGGAGGAAGGGAGGAGGAAGATGCGTTGTAAATTTTGTTCTCAAGTAAATGTGCGGAACCTTGCGACAATAACAAGCGCAAGCGGAAAAAAGNGGGTCACGGAGTTATACGGATGCGGGAGCTGTCACAGAGTTTTCGGAGCTGCGGTTTGGAGCCCGTTCCGGGACGAGCAAAAGGAAAACTGGGAGTATATCCCGGATGATGAAGCGGCAATTTATTATTCAAACTACAAGATGGAGGAGCAAAACAATGACATCCAACGAAAAGATACATGATGGTGTGCGTGAGCTGAAGACCGGAGCGATTTACGGAACGCGCTCGATGGGCATCAATTTCAGGCCGGATGAGTTTAAAGCTATCGACGACTACATCAAGGCTGTCCGGGATACGCTGTCCAGCACACAAACGATCACGCGGCACAGCTGGGTTCGCGCTCTTGTTCTTCGGGAAATCGGTTATACGGAAACCGGGCAAAGAGGGAGCGATGATGATAATTGAACTGGACAACAGTGTCGCGGGCGCCGTGGCGAAGTGCCATACCTACGCCGCCGTGAGATATGTCCTGCACCTGGCTCCAATTAAGGACAATCCGTATTTCAAAAGCGGTCAGGCGGTACACAGCGCTCTGGAGAAATACTTTACCGGGGAAAGCTCTCAAAATTGTCTGGAAANATTTGACGCCATCTACAAGCCCTGGTGTGAGAAGCAGGAAAATCTGGAGGAGCGGCTGCATTGGGGGAACGTTCGGAGAATCCTGGAGTATTGGTTCCGGCTTCATCCGTTGGAGAGCTTACCCTGGCGTATTTTTGCGGTCGAAAAGGGTTTTCGCGTTCACGTAACGGATGATATTTATCTGACAGGCAGGATAGACTTTATCGGCGTGGATCGGCGGGACAATACGCTGGTGGCGGGCGATCATAAAACCACCGGAAGAATCGACCTGAAGTGGCGGAACGCCATCCGCTACGGATCGCAGCTGACGGGTTATATTTACGCCTTGCAAAAAATTTACAAGGACAGTCTGGTTAGCGGCGGGGTGATTAACGGCGTCGAACTCAGGCTTGTGCCGGGCAGTACGCGCAAATGCCGGGAACATGGCGTCGCTTACTCCGAATGNGGGCCTGAGCATTGTCATTTTGAATTTTTTGCCCTGCACCGCACGCCGGAGCAGACGCAAAGCTGGTTCGGAACTTTTACGGAAATGGCCCGGCAATTCGCCGGATTGCGTGAACGTGTGCAAAGCGTCGAAGATCTCGTCCATGTTGAGGAGCAGGGCAAGTTCAATGGATTATGCTACAACTGCGAGTTTAACGATTTTTGNTACTATGGGCGTACTCCGCATTTTGCCGGGACTCTGCTCAAACATGAGCGGTGGAACCCTCTGCATGATGTTACGGAAGTTTTGACGGCATGAGAACGCGGGATGGTAAATTAATTACAGCCGGTACGAAGTCCGGCGGAAAGGTCGGTTATGACGTTTTTGGAATTTGTNGGCATGCTCATTTTCATCGCGCAGGCTGCGGCGTTTCTCGGATTTTTTATTTTTGTTTTCATCATGATGGAAAAAATTATTAAACGTTTCGATAATAAAGGATAAGGGAGAGGAATAATGAATACGATACATGTTTTAATCTACGGGGACGCGCATATCGGCAAAAGCACCTTCGCCGCCTCCATGCCTGTGCCGAATCTTGTTTTTATGTTCGACGGCTACTCCAAGGATGCGCCTTATCTGAGCCTGCCTGGGACAACTGTCCATGATATTGCACCGAATGCGTGGGGGACGCCGCAGAAACAGGTATTTATGGGCGATCAGCTTTACTACCATATTGAATATTACCATGATTCGGAAACGCAGGCCGGAAGTCCGGAAAAAATCCAGGCAACGGCGTTCAAGCGATTTCTCAACCGCATGACGACAATCAATCAGGAGTTTCATCTTTGGCAAACGATTACACTGGATTCCCTGACGATGTTTCAGATTGCCAGCCGTATGTACGAGAAGTACATCCTGAACCCCAATGCAAAAAACCAGATGCAGTGGTACGGCGGGCAGACGGATTCCGTTGAGGAAATGCTGATGGTGCGCTTTTCTGGTTTCCCCGTCAATGTTTGCGTTATCGCTCACAGTAAGGTGGATATCAATGATATCACCAAGGAAACACAGTACGGTCTCAGCACATCGGGCCGTCTGGTGCATACGCTGGCTTCGCAATACTCCGACCTGTACCGTATGTACCTGGACAGACAGGGCAATCGAGTGCTGCAAACCGAGCCGGATTATAAATGGGCGTCTCAGAGCAGCATGGGAGCGTCGAACCCGTGTCCTCCCCATTACGCCGCTCTTTGGCCTAAAGCATAAGTACGGTCGGGGTGGGCCGGCGTTGGGGTTTGAAAACCTCGGCAGTATTGATGAGGAGGGCCCGCGGCCGGGGTTGCCACATAACTTTCCGAAGGGGAAACCATGAGAATAATTATGACGAAGACGGATAAAAAAACAAAACAGGAACGTAAACGTGTTTTTGCGGGAGAACTGCGGTTCGATCAGTCCGCGATTGCATACATTAACTTAAAAAAGAAAGGGAACATATGCGAACTTGAAGTAGTAGGGACGGAAGGAACAGACTATTATTTTAAATTCAATCCATAAGGAGAAAAATCATGGGAAGAACAGTACCTGAAGGAATCCAGAAATTTACGGAAACGGAGCCCGGAAATTACAATGCGCAGATTGTCGCNCTNGAGGAGCGTCCGGTAAGTGTCTCCGGCGAGGATGTAAAGCGGCTTACCTANAGTTTGCANTTGAAAATCCTGGAACCCACGAGCCGAGCCGGTCGGATGCATTTTGAAACTTTCTGGATCGGGACAACGGAAGATCCACTGGCGCAGATGGATGAGACATGGCAGGCCAACGCCGGACGGCTCATGGTCATGTGCGAAGCGGCCGGAGTTCCTTTTGTCGGCGAGGACATCGATAATGTCATGGCGCGACTGCCGGGAGCCGTCGTAAGCTTCACGGCGGAAAAAAGCGTTTCAAAGAAACCGCCATATAAGACATATGTCAACATTACGAAGTGGTGGCCGATCGGTTCAATTGAGCCGGGCCTCCATCATGACGAAAGGCATACGGAAGCCGCTCCTAAAGTTCCGACAAGCCATCTTCCTCCCGGTCCCGCCGTGGCCATTCCGCAGTATCCGCCGCAGACCTCTCCACAGACCTCGCCGCAAGACGGGAATCCGGGGAATGGAGCGTCCGTCCCTTCTTACATACCCCAGCGGAGGTGAGTCCTTCCGCACAGGGGGTGCTGAGGTGTGAGCAGTGTCGGAAAGATATACCCGTAAAGCTGTTTGAGCGGCATGTTATGGAACACAATGCGGCGGGCGACTTCGGATATCCGACAGGGCAAATGCCAAGGATCAGTTAGGGCTCTATATTACCGGGCTTCATACGTATCGGCTGGCGGGGTTCGCCTGGGCCGGTGAAGCCCGGTACTTTTCCGGAAACATGAATGTGGCGGGTACCGGCTGAAGGGACGCCGGAGCGGGACTCGTTCATAATGAAAGGGGGAGAAATCATGGTAGTGGAAGAACTCGTCAGAAATCTGCATAAAAGAAGTCTCCTGATTATCATACAGGATATGCTTTGTCTCATCTGGCCGAAAAATGGGAACGTTCCTGAAAATATCAAAATGATACGCATTCATCTGGAGAGTGAGATACGCGAGATATGCGGGATATATGATAAAACGATGCACGATACCCACGATCCG
>Ga0051980_10003383_pt1 | contig 12073 bp, 9 predicted proteins | sample CryGey13umfilter_2_FD_55014 | JGI IMG/M metagenome (GOLD analysis project Ga0051980, IMG submission 55014) | Groundwater microbial communities from aquifer in Utah, USA - Crystal Geyser 4/9/14 3 um filter | ecosystem: Environmental > Aquatic > Deep subsurface > Groundwater | place: USA: Utah...
AATCGAAAAAAGCGTTTCCCGCTGGACACGCTGGCGGAGACGAGCCTCAATTTCATTTAGCAAGGCTTCCTTTCTTGCATCAACGTCGTCCTGGGATTTGTAAAGATTCATTCGCATCTCGTTTCGCATCCGTTCCAGTTTCTTGATTTCCCGTTGGGCTTGAATTTTCTCCTCAAGGCGCAGGAGCTTCTTCGCTTCGGTCTTTCGGGTCTTGATATCCACATCAAGCTGCTTCAACCGGATCTCGAGGCTCTGTTTCAGATCTTCGGCCCAACGATCGAGCTTCTCCATCTCTGAATCAAAGTGGTTACTATTCTTCTCGGTTATTTCCTGTAGAATCCGTTCTTCCTGATTTTGTCGAGATGTTTGGAGTTTTTCCCATTCGTCTCCATCGCCGATATTAGCATCTTGTATGTGTGCGGGTAAAGAGAAGAGTCGTTTGCAGCGCTCTTCATCCAGAGGGTGACCGTCATCGGTTTCAGCTGTAAAAATCAGGTAGTCTTCGACCTCAAGCGCCTCGACGGTAAAGCGGTCCAATGCGAGCAGGCCACTCTTGCCAACCATGGGTTCGAGAATGGAGATTTTCACGGGATGATCGGTATAATGAAAATGGATCCGGCACGGTTTCAGTGCTTTACCGATAGCGGTCTTGATTACACGCTGAGCCAGGGGGTTGCTCGGGCGGTAGATATGTGCCTCCTCCACGTGTCGCCCCATCTCATAAGGGCCGAGGGGTACCTGGAGATTTTCGAAGGGGATTTTTCTGAGCATAAACTCATATCGGTCCGGCTTAAAATCGGCATTGCCGTTAAGGAGGTAGCGCGTCAGTTCCCAAAGTAACTTTTCATGCTTGTTTAAGTATTCGGCGCTCTCTTTGAGGTTGACGCGAAGCTTCTCGTGGACCTCCTCGTCGAAGTGTTCAAGAAGGTTCTGGCGGGTCATCTGCATACTCTCGTCTATCTCTTGAGACATTTCGGCCTGCAACTCGTCGAAGGAGGCCTGTATTTCATCAGGGGTGCGGCACTTCTGATAGATGGTCACAATGCGTTTTTCGAAATCAATGCCGGATTCGATGCTCCCAAGGACTTCGTCGCTTGCTCCGAATACTCCGCTGAAAAGCCGAAACTTTTCAGAAAGTAGTTGATAAACACGCTGGTCTGCGGCATTCTTTTTGTTGAGAAAGTTCACCACGACCACGTCATGTTTCTGTCCGTAACGGTGACACCGGCCGATCCGCTGCTCAATCCGCTGAGGATTCCAGGGGAGATCGTAATTAACCACCAACGAACAAAACTGAAGGTTGATCCCCTCTGCAGCCGCCTCGGTGGCAATCATGATCTTGGCGTCATTCCTGAAGTAGTCCACAAGGGCAGAGCGAATATCTGCCGTCCGAGATCCTGTAATCTGATCCGTGTCCGCATGGGCTTGTTTCCAATCTGTATAAATTTCCTTTGATTTGGGATCATTATTCGAACCATTAAACAACACGATCCTGTCTGCATATTCAGTCTTTCCAAGGATACGTAAGAGATAGTCCTGGGTTCTCCGGGATTCTGTAAAGATGATGGCTTTTTTGGCCGCACCCAGGCCGGCCGCTTTATCGAGCCCGATTTCCAGAGCTTTGAGCAGGCTCCGGCCTTTGGCATTCTCTGTTATAGAAACGGCAAGGTCCCGAAAAGCTTCCAGATCCTGAATCTCATGCTCAATGGCTTGGATATCTTCTTGAGATAATGGATCCTGCTCGGGCTCAGATTCACTCCATTCGTCTTGAAGATCCTCGAATGACTCGAAGTCCTCGGAGAGTTTGTCTTCCGCCTCTTTCATGGCCTTTTCGTTTTTTTGAAGTCTGGCCCTGAGTTTCCGAATCAAGGAATCGAGTGCCCCGGCAATGGCAAAGGTTGAAGAGGCCAAAAGCTTGCGGAGGACAAGAGTCATGAGGCTTCGCTGACTCGCAGGAAGCGCCTGGAGGTTCTCGCGGCGGAGATATTCGGAAACCATTTCGTAAAGGACCTCTTCATCCTTGGTAGGAACAAACTCCTGCGTAATGGGAATTCGGTTGGTGAAACGAATATATTCGAGAACTTGCCGTCGAAGCGTGCGTTTACAGACCGGGGTCAAACGGGCCTTGAGCTCTCCATAGGTATCGGAATCCGCCAAACGTGCATATTGAGAACGAAAACTCTTAAGATCTCCGAAAGCATAATCGTCAACAAAGCTGACCAGACCATATAATTCCAGTAATGAGTTCTGCAAGGGAGTTGCCGTAAGGAGGATCTTTGGAACTCCTTGAAGCACTTCTTTGAGTTGACGTGCAATCTTGTTGGATGGCTTATAAACATTTCTGAGCCGATGGGCTTCGTCAATAACCACGAGATCCCATTTAACCCTGGTGAGGAATTCCGCTTTGCTTCGGGCAAAATGGTATGAGCAAATAACGATGTCTTTTCGGTCGAATGGGTTGCGGGCGCCTTTCTTCTGGGCCATGTTAAATGTGCGGGCTTCGAGAATGTGAGAAGGCAGGAAGAACTTGTCCTGAAGCTCCTGGTGCCACTGCTTTCGAAGACTCGATGGGACAATAATCAGAATTTTGCGCTTCCGCTCCGCCCACTTCTGGGAAAGAACAATGCCTGCTTCAATAGTTTTCCCCAATCCAACTTCATCCGCAAGGATCGCACCTCTCGACAAAGGTGATCTAAATGCAAAGAGGGCCGCTTCGATCTGATGTGGGTTTAGATCAACCTGGGCATCCATAAGTGTTGAGGCCAGCTTCTCCACACTGTTGGAAGGACAGCGCTTGATCAACTGATGGGCATAGTATTTGGCATGGTAATCGGTTATTGCTGTGACATTCATTTGAGTTTTGTCGATTGTGCCTCACCCGTGTCGAACCTTGAATCATGAATCAGGAACTTTACTCAAAAACAAAAAACCGTCTCTTACCCAATGGCCTCACCCATTAGATATCCGACGGTTCCATAGAAGCAGTCCCCCTCTATTAATTCAGCCAACAGCGATCAGCGGTCAGATCTCAGCTATGACCTGACAGCAAATTCTCCAGCCGGGATCATCATGCAGAATTCGGCCCAGTCTGCCGGAATGCGGGGATTATACGAAGAAATGGGGATGGAGGCAAGGAAAAAATAGGAGGACAGATTAAGACCAGTGGGCAGTAAGATCAGAGGAGAGCGTAAAGACAGAGGTCAGAAAACGGAAGACGGCAAGAGATAGAGGACGGACAGAAGAAGAGGACGGACGACCCCATTAAAAACTCAGTTTCTAACGGGGCAGGCGGAACAGAAAGAATCACTTCACTGCCGTGAGATCATTCATATAGGCCGCAAACTCATTATAGACATTCACCATATTGTCATAGGCCTTGTTGGCGCCGATCANATCCTCTGCAAGGGACTCCCCGGCAAGGTCAAGAGCCGCTGCCCTCAAGTCTCCAGAGAATTTCTCTATCTCCCGCCGGACCGGCTTCTCAACCTGGTCCCGGATGAGGCTCGGGATCCTCTCGCAGAGTGTTGCAATCAGCCGTCCTTCTTCCTGTGCCCGCTTGATCTCTTTGCCCTCGTCAAGAATCACGCGGATCCTTTCCATGGTGTCATTGACCCTGTTGAGTATGCTGATGATATCACTCGCTGTCCGGATCAGTGCATAACCGGCCAGGATGAAGCATCCCTGAAGGAGAAGCCCTGCAGCCGCTGCGGCAACCCAGATACGAAATGACTTTCTCATAATTTCTTCCTTATAGTTTTTTTATTCATCAGGGAAGCACCCTTCCGGAATGCATCTCGGCCAATCCCTCCCCGACGGTCCTGGGTTGGAAACCGAGTTTGTTGAATTCTTCGGCACGCAGGGAGCAGTCCCGGCCCCGGGGGACGTTCCCGGGGAGGTCGGCCATCAGGATCGGCCTGATCAGGTCCCGTGAATAGCCGAAGGCCTCTGCAAACTTCAGGCCGAACTCATACCGGCTGAGACGATCAGGCCCCCCAAGATGCATGATCCGGTTCTTCACCCCTTTCTTCAGGAGGGCCCGGACCGCGGGGCCCGCATCCCCTGCATAGAGGAAGCTTCGGAACTGGTCCCGGAAAAGCCCGCAGACCCTGCCCGCCTCAAGGTTCCCGGAGAGCCAGTCCACGAAAGAATCACTGGCGCCGGTTCCCCATCCGTACATCAGTGCGGTACGCAGGATGATCCACCTGTCGCAGAGGCTTCGAACCAGATTTTCACCCTTCAACTTGGTTTCCGCGTAATAGTTGCAGGGACGAGGCGTATCGGTCTCGGTGTAGGAGCCTCGTTCCCCGTCAAATACGAGGTCCGTGGAGATGTAGATGAAAAGGATCCCGTGTTCAAGGGCATAAGCCGCGAGGTTCCCGGTCCCCTGCACATTGATTTGATATGCGGCATCCCGGTCCTTTTCACACTGGTCCGGATTGGAGACCGCAGCGGTGTGCACAATCACATGGAGTTCCCTGCCGCTGAGGGCGTCCCTGACTGAGTCCGGGTCCGTCACATCAAGACGCAGCGTATCACAGTGAGGAAGGGTTTCCGGATGGCGCAGATAGCTCCCTGATACGGTATAGTCCCTGTCAAGACCGCGTATGAGATGACTGCCCAGAAAGCCGCTCGCCCCGGTGATCAGGATTCGAGTCTTTTGATCCTTCATGATACAAGATGCTTCTGCCGCAGGAACAAAGAGACTTCACGGACCAGGGAAAGCGCCCGCAAGGCATCTTCTTCGGGCAGGCTTCCCATGCCGCAGGCGGGCGTGATCAGGCCTTGCGTCAGGAGCCTCTCCCTGTCCACGCCGAGCCGGGCGAGGCTTTCCACCCCCTGTTCAAGACGTTTGGCCAGGCTCTCCGTGCTCTCCTTGCGGACCGAGGCGGATGTGGGAACAATCCCCCAGGCCAGGACCCCGCCTCGAGCGAGGAAGGATTGAATCTGTTCGGGATAGAGGGCCATCCGTTCCATGAAGTGAAAGGCATCGAAATTGACGATTTTCACATTCGTCTCAAAGAGCAGGGACCAGTCGGTATTGCCGCAGCAGTGGACCCCGGCGATCCCGCCCGCCTCATGGATCTTATCCACCACCATGTTGAGGGAGCGGATCCCATCTTCCCGGCTGATGTTCATACCCGTGGTGCCGAAAGCGGCCATATAGGGCTCATCCATGAAAATGATCGTAGGCACCTTAAACTCCCGAAGCAACCGGATCTGATACAGGGCCTTCATGGCCGCGAGACGGCAGACCACATCCGCGAGGTTGGGGTCATAAAAAATGGCGGCCCCCTTTTCATCCTTGACTGTGAAGCCGAAGGTGATGGGACCGGTCACGTGCCCTTTGGTGAAGCAGAGGTTCTCCGGCCGGTGACGGCGCAGGCCGCGGATCATGGCATCCAGCCCGGCCGCGTAGTCGGGCGTAATGGCGAAATGCTCGATGTCTCCTGCCATCTCCTTTTCGTAAAACCTTTCCATCTCATCCATGGATCGAGCGGTCTCCACAAAGACCCGCTCTTTTGCCGCATCCTCCACGATCCCGGGGAATCCCTGGGTGTACTGGGGGACCATCTGCTCCCGGAACCCTCTCTGGGGAAGCTGGGGCCAGAAGGGGATCTCTTGCAGGTATTTCAAAACCTCGTCCATGGCCTTTTCCGGATCGGCCATGGGAAGGCTCCCGATGCCTGTGCTCAGGAAGCTGCCTCGAAAACTCATTGGGGAATCCTTTCCAAACAGTCTCCCCCCTTTCGCAAAGGGGGATGCTTCCTTAGTGGTCCTATTCGTAAATACGGTCGTATTCGAGCCTGCCTGTGCCATGGCAGACAGGTGCCGTAGGNCGGACTCCTCGGCGTTCCGCTCCTTGCNACGTACCGCAGGGGGTACGCCTCAGTCGCGCGCCTTGATGAGTCCGCCCTACGGCGCTCTACCGGTAAGCCGAGTACAAGTCGGTACGTTACCATATTTACGAACAGGACCACTTAGCCGCCGAATTGATTCGTGTTTTTTCCCATCTACTCCAGTTTCCTTAAGTATGCGCTCGACACATACTGGAGCATCATCCGGTTGGTGTTGAAAAACGATCCGTTGAGGCTGAGACCGTTCAGCATGATTTCGATCCACCTTTCCCGGTCTTTATAATAGAGGGGGATAATGATCTTCTCCAGCTTTTCGTAAAGATCATGCACGTCGGCCTCGTCCGTGTTCATGTTCGGCGATACATCCGTCGGCCTCGGCCCGATGGACCATCCCGTGATCCCTTCACGGTGCCCTTCGATCCACCAGCCGTCGAGCACACTGAAGTTGATCACGCCGTTCAGGGTTGCCTTCATGCCGCTTGTGCCCGAGGCCTCCTGAGGCCTCAGCGGATTGTTCAGCCAGATATCCACACCCGAGGTTAGGAGTTTCCCCAGGGAAAAGTCGTAGTTCTCCAGATAGACGATCGGAATGGTTCTGCCAAGGTCCTTGCTCAGGGTCACGATCCGTCTGATCAGGTCCTTGCCCGGCTGATCCTTGGGATGCGCCTTGCCGGCGTAGATGATCTGAATCCTTCCCGAGTCACGGGCGATTCTTTTCAGCCGCTCTATGTCCCTGAACAGGAGATCCGCCCTCTTGTAGGCCGCGGCCCTCCTCGCAAAACCGATGGTCAGCGCCTCCGGATCCATTTCCAGACCGGCCTTTTCCCGGACATAGCTTAGCAGTTCTTTCTTGCATGCCTGGTGCGCCGTCCAGACCTGATCCGGCGGAATGCCCATGGCCTGCCGGAGGAGAAAAGAATCCCCCTCCCAGCCCGGGACATACCGGTTCATCAGGGACTGAAATTCCTTTGACATCCAGGTCCCGACATGAACCCCGTTGGTGATGGAGTCGATCTCGTATTCCGGGAACATGGCCTTGGAGACCTGGCCGTGCTTCTTGGCCACACCGTTGGCATAACGGCTCAGGTTCAGGGCCAGAAGGGTCATGTGAAAATCCTGCTCGCCGCTCAGCCGGTCCACGACCTCAAAGGGGATGTCATGAATGAGATAGGGGTCCTCCCCTGCCCTAATGTTCTCCTTTCTCCGGCCCAAAACCTTCTTGACCAGGTCAAAGGAAAACCGGTCGTGCCCGGCAGAAACCGGGGTATGGGTGGTGAAGACACAAAGGTCCTTGACCTTGTCGGGATCCCACCGAGCCTCCTCAAACCAGACCGATTCCGGGGCCTTTTCATACATGCGGAGGAGTTCCAGGGTGAGGAGGCTCGCGTGACCTTCGTTCATATGGTAGGTGGTCAGATGGTTGTATCCCATGGCCCGAAGCATGCGGACACCGCCGATCCCCAGCACGGCCTCCTGTTTTAACCGATACTCTTCATCCCCGCCGTAGAGGCAGGAGGTGATCCCCCGGTCCGCCGGATCATTGTCTTCAATGTTGGTATCCAGAAAATAGACCGGAACACTTGAGCCGGAAGCNCCCTGGATCAGGTAACGCCAAGCCCGGATGGAGACGTCTCTGCCGCAGATCTTGATCTTGACCAGGTAGGGGAGGAGCTTCATGCAGGAAGACGGGTCCCAATCCACGGGCTCTTCGGTCTGGTTGCCCCGATCGTCGAGCTTCTGGATGAAATATCCGTTCTCCTCCAGCAGGGTCACGCCGACCACGGGAAGCTGGAGGTCCGCGCAGGACTTCAGGGTGTCCCCGGCAAGGATCCCGAGGCCCCCGCTGTAGGTCGGGACCTCCTGTTCGAGCCCTACCTCCATGCTGAAGTAGGCGATCTTGACCACAAACCGGTTTAACTCCTCAATCTTTTCACTTTCGAGAGTCATTATTTCCCTTTCATCTTCTCTTCCTGGTAGCAGTGCACGGGCCCTTCAAAGATTCTGGTCATGCATTCATTGCAGGAGATGCACCGGGCCGGAAGCCTGTCTCCCTCCTTCCACCGCTTGACCAGGAGGGGTTCCCGGATAAACGGCCTGCACATGGAGACCATGTCCACGTGCCCGACATTCAGGATCTCATTCAATCGTTCGAGGGACCGGATTCCCCCGACCAGGATCAGGGGGATCTTGGTCTCTCTTCGCAGGCGCACTGCGTTGGTGAGGAAATACGCCTCATCTTTCCTGAATTTGATCTTGGTCCGGCTGGACAATCCCGTCTCATAGACCCCGCCGCTCACTTCAATGGCCGCAAACCCCTTTTGATCGAGAATATGAACGATTCGGCCCGCCTCTTCCACGTCAAGCCCGCCCCGCAGCCCCTCTTCGGAGTTCAGCTTGAGGAGCACCGGGAAATCCTTGCCGCATCGGGCCCGGATGCGGTCGAAGATCTCTACCAAGATTCTAACACGCCCTTGGGTGGAACCGCCATAATCATCGGTCCGGACGTTGGAAAATGGAGAGAGGAAATTGCTGAGCAGATAACCATGCGCCGCGTGAAGCTGCACGCCGTGGAAGCCGGCCTTCTTTGCCCTCTCGGCCGCGGACACAAAGGCCTCCATGACCTCTTTGATCTCCTTCACGCTCATCTCTTTCGGAGTCAGTTTCATGGATCTGGAATAGACCGCCGAGGGAGCGAGGACGTCCCGGCCTCCGATCAGGTTCGGCATGGTCTGCCTCCCGCCATGGGAAAGCTGAACCACGGCATGCGCCCCGTGGTCACGGAAAAGCTGAGCGAGCCGGGTCAGACCCGGGAGATGATCGTCACTGTAGATCCCCAGGGCATTGGGCGCGGTCAGCCCCCAGGGGTGGATCATGGCGTTGCCGGTGATGACCAGCCCGATCCCTCCGCCGGCCAAGGCCGTATAAAAGCGGATGAGCTCATCGGTGACCTTGCCGTCCGGCTTACATCGGTTCTCATACGTGGCCGACCGCACGGCGCGGTTTGGAAGATGCATACCCCCGATGGTCACGGGTTCAAAAAGTTTCATGATCATTCTCCCTATAAAATGCTTGCATTCTCTCTGGCGGCCGCCATGTCAAAGATCGGAAGGACCGGCGCATCTTTGCCGAGCACTTCGCGGATCAGGAATTGCGGCGCGCTCCTGTAGCGGACCGTGGCCTGGATCTCGATCTCGCCTTTGAAATCCTTGGGCGGCACANAGGCATAGGACTCCACCGAGTATCCCCTGGGCCGGATCCGCTTGTCGGACAGGACCTGCACAGCGGCCGGTAGGAAGTAGGTCGGCTTTTTTTCCTTGCCCCCCTCGCCCAGGACGGTCCTGTAGATCACCGCATCGGGATCAATCTCCCCGTCCTTGTCCAGTGCGCCGGACTCATAGAGGAGATTTCCCGCTTTGTCTTTGACGGTCACATGGAGCCACATCTGGCGCACATGGGTCAGGCCCGTGGGGAGATAATGGCCCGCCCCCACATTCTCCACACGCACTTCAAAGCGGAGAAGCTCTCCCTGCTTGACAGGCCCTTTGATCGGCTGGATGGCAACCGTCACGGCCTTGGACAACCGGTCTTCGGCCATCCTGGCCCATTGATGATTTCCGAGAATCTCTGTAGTAGCGGCGTTCCCGCCCACGAACCAGTGCTGCCAGATGTGCGGGCGGCGTTTTGCCCCCATGCCTTCAGGCGCGGCAAAACCCGGGCTGTCCGGAAGCGCCGTGATGCCCGTGGCCGCGACATCAGGAGTCTGCCGCATGTGGCAGTCCTGGCAATGCGTGGAGGTCTTGGGATCGCCGGTATTGTAAGGCCCGGTCCTCCATTCGGTGTAGGTATTTTCGACCGGCATGATATTGTGGGCATGGGCCACATCATGGCACATGCCGCAGAACTCGGACCGGGTGTGAAGCTCGGAGTATTGTGTCCCATGGAAAGGGGATTCGGCGTCATTGAACGGGCCGTATTTGGTCCCGGCTTCATTTTCATATGCCTCGCCGGGCTGCAGGATGAAAGCCCCGTTTCCCACGCCGGCGCTCTTGGACACGGAATGGCAGACATCGCAGAATACCCCTGCCCTGCCGGTTGCGGAAAGGTCACCTGTCAGGTACCGTGCCTGCTCATTAGCGAGGTAGCCCACCGGCGTATGGCAGCGGGAACACATGGCCGTCTCCTCTTTTTCATGGCCGGTACGGATTTCTCAATGTAGGACTTGTAGACCGCAATAAAGACCGGATCTTTCCATGCATTGGCCATCATGGAGCCTTTCCACTGGTTGTAGATCTCCTGATGGCATCCGCCGCAGACATCGGGCGAAAAGAATTGATCCGGCCGGAACCGGCCAGGCATGGATGGAACATCCCAGACCATGTTTGAAGGGGCCGTGGCCTTGGGGAGCGTCCAGACCGGCGTGACCTTCTCATGCCCCTTATGCCAGGTGGAATAATCCTCTTTGCCCGCCTGGCCGCCCTGGACCATTGATGCGCCGAACAAGAATCCTGAACAGATGAGAAGAACGATTTTTGTGTTCATCTTTATTCCTCACTGATCCAATTTGAAAATCATAGCGCATTTCACCCGAACAGATCAACAAAAACCTCATTGGAAAAGAGAACGCCGGATGCCGTGAGCCGGATCCGCTCTGCCGTGACCTCGACCCAATGGCTCTGAATCCCCTTTTGCATAGACTCTGAAAACAAGTGAACCGGGTCTTCTCCGTAAGTCTGTTGGAATCTCCGGATGTCCACCCCCTCGGCCATGCGGAGCCCGAGCATCATGGCCTCGGACAAAAGCGTCTCTTTTGAAAGGAACTCCCTTTTTGCGACCGGGTCCCGGGTCCGGCTCATCCTCTGAATGTACGCCGCCGGATCCGACACATTTGAAAATCTGAGCGGGCCGTCCATCTTCAGATACGAATGGGCCCCGGCCCCTGCCCCATAGTACTCCTCCATGGTCCAGTAGATGGTATTGTGGCGGGAGCGATAATCAGGCTGCGCATAGTTTGAGATCTCGTAGCGCTCATACCCCGCCTTTGCGGTCAGGTCCTTCGCCGCCTCATACATCCCGATCTCCTCCTGCTCGGATGGTAGTTTCAGGGTCCCCTGCTTTCGCTCCATATCGAACGGGGTCCCCTTCTCAATGCTCAGCCCGTAAAGGGAGAGGTGTTGAGGCTGAAACGACACGATCCTTGTGAGATCCTCCTCCCAGTCATTGTGTGTCTGGCCCGGAAGGCCGAAGATCAGGTCCACGCCGATATTGCTAAAACCTGAAGACCGGAGCATCTCCAGTGTATTCAGTGCCTCGGTCCCCGTATGGACCCGCCCAAGGCGGGAAAGGAGGCTGTCTTTCAGGGACTGCACCCCCAGAGAGATCCGGTTGACTCCGAGGCCGAGAAGATGCACGGCCTTGGCACGGTCCAGGGTCCCGGGGTTGGCCTCGACCGTGATCTCGGCATCCTCAAACAGGGTCATGCTCTCCCGGACGGCGCCGAATAACCTTGAGATCTGCTCGTTCGAGAGGAGGGTGGGCGTGCCGCCTCCGATATAGAGGGTCTCAACGATCCTCCGGTTCGATCTGGAGAAAAGCTTCANTTCCTCTATCAAAGCGGAGAGATAATCATCCGTCTCCCCGGAAACGGCGGCCCTGGAGTTGAAATCGCAGTAACGGCATTTCCTGATGCAGAAGGGAATATGGATATAAAGGCCGAACATGAACACCCTCCGAATATCTGAAATTTATCACCCGGAAACCCAAAAGGCAAGAAAGANATGTATGGAAAAATAATGTTGTTTGTATCTGCGGAATCAGATAAAATAGATATATAGTAAATGTGAAAGGAGCGCTGCTATGGGAAAAATCCAATGTTGGGAGTACATGAAGTGCGGTCAGGAGAAGACCATGGCATGTCCGGCCTATACACAGAGCGCGGGCCGGATCTGCTGGAAGGTGGCCGGAACCATGTGCGAGGGATGTGTCCAGGGCACCTCTGCAAAAAAGCTCGGCGACTGCACCAAGTGTGATTTCTATCAGAAAGTCAAGGCCGGAGAAATTTAAACACTGTTTGACAAGGCCTTTACATCCCGTTAATATACACCCACCCTATGAAATTTACTGCATTTCTCACGATGATGCTGACCCTCTTGATCTCCGCCTGCAATTCGGGCGGCATCCCTCCGGATACGGTGGTGATCGGGATCGAATCCGAGCCGACA
>Ga0051980_10003399_pt1 | contig 12040 bp, 9 predicted proteins | sample CryGey13umfilter_2_FD_55014 | JGI IMG/M metagenome (GOLD analysis project Ga0051980, IMG submission 55014) | Groundwater microbial communities from aquifer in Utah, USA - Crystal Geyser 4/9/14 3 um filter | ecosystem: Environmental > Aquatic > Deep subsurface > Groundwater | place: USA: Utah...
CCGGTGGGTAAGACGGGCGATACTTACGACCGGTATTTGGTGCGCATGGAAGAAATGGCGCAATCCAACCGCATTATTAAACAATGTGTGGATTGGTTGCGCGTCAACCCAGGCCCGGTGATCACCGATGACCACAAAATTGCACCGCCAGACCGTGAATCCATGAAATCCAACATGGAAGAGTTGATTCATCATTTCAAGCTCTTCACGGAGGGCTTTCCAGTGCCAGAAGGCGAAGCTTATGCTGCCATCGAACACCCAAAGGGTGAGTTTGGAATCTATCTGATAAGTGATGGTGCCAATAAACCTTACCGTCTCAAGATCAGGCCGCCAGCATTTGTTCACTTGGCTGCCCTCGATGAAATGGGGCGTGGCCACATGCTGGCTGATGCAGTGGCAATCATTGGAACCATGGACATTGTGTTTGGGGAAGTTGACAGATGATTTCTGAAGAATCCAAAGCGCGCTTCGCCAAAGAAGTTGCCAAGTACCCGGCAGATCAAAAACAGTCGGCTGTCATGGCTTGTCTGACCATCGTTCAGCAAGAGCTTGGTTATGTCAGTCCTGAGAGCGAGCAANTGGTCGCAGACTATCTTGGTATGGCACCGATTGCTGTGCATGAAGTCACCAGTTTCTACAACATGTACAACCAGAAGCCGGTGGGCAAGTACAAACTCAATGTGTGTACCAATTTGCCGTGTCAACTGCGTAACGGCGCGCATGCCATGGACTATTTAAAAGCCAAGCTGGGTGTAGACAACAACCAAACCACACCAGATGGTTTGTTCACCCTGCAACAGTGTGAATGTTTGGGGGCATGCGCTGATTCCCCAGTGTTGTTGGTCAATGACACAAAGATGTGCAGTTTTATGAGTGACGATAAATTAGACCAACTGGTTGATGGCTTGCGTGCTACCGAGGTGAAGTCATGAACGCCAGTCAGGTTTTGTCAAAATTTCAGGCCAGTGGCGTGGAAACCTGCTTTCATAACAGGCACATCAGCCCCCAGATTTTTGCTGATTTGAATGGCAGCAATTGGTGCTTGAAAGACTATGAAGCTCGTGGTGGCTATCAGGCTTTGCGCAAAGTTTTAGGTTTGGATGGCGGTACGGGGTTGACGCAGGATCAGGTGATTGCAACCGTAAAAGAATCTTCGTTGCGTGGTCGCGGGGGCGCTGGTTTCCCGACCGGCTTGAAGTGGAGTTTCATGCCGCGGCAATTTCCTGGTGACAAGTACCTGGTGTGTAATTCGGACGAAGGTGAGCCAGGTACATGCAAAGACCGTGAAATCATGCAGTTCAATCCGCATATCGTGATTGAAGGCATGATCATTGCAGCCTATGCGATGGGTATTCGCGTGGGTTACAACTATATTCACGGCGAAATTTTTCAGACCTATCAACGCTTTGAAGAGGCTTTGGAAGAGGCTCGTGCAGCCGGCTTGCTGGGTGACAACATTCTGGGTAGCAGTTTTGGCTTCCAACTTCATGCGGCACACGGCTTCGGCGCTTATATTTGTGGCGAAGAAACAGGCCTGCTGGAATCTTTGGAAGGCAAAAAAGGCCAACCAAGGTTCAAGCCGCCGTTTCCTGCCAGTTTCGGCCTTTATGGCAAGCCGACCACCATCAACAACACTGAAACCTTTGCGGCGGTTCCTTGGATCATTCGCAACGGTGGCCAAGCCTATGTGGAATGTGGCAAGCCCAACAATGGTGGCACCAAGATTTATTCGGTCAGTGGCGACGTGGAGCTGCCAGGCAACTATGAAGTTCCCATGGGCACGCCGTTTGCCAAATTGCTTGAACTTGCCGGTGGCGTGCGCAAAGGCCGTCAGCTCAAGGCAGTGATTCCGGGTGGTTCATCGTCGCCTGTTCTACCNGCCAGCATCATGATGGACTGCACCATGGACTANGACTCCATTGCCAAAGCGGGCTCGATGTTGGGCTCTGGTGCAGTGATCGTTCTGGATGATTCACGTTGTATGGTCAAGAGCTTGCAACGTTTGAGTTATTTTTACATGCACGAATCCTGCGGCCAGTGCACACCCTGCCGTGAAGGTACGGGTTGGCTTTCTCGTGTGGTGGATCGTATCGAAACAGGCCATGGTCAGATGGCTGATCTGGAGTTGTTGAACTCGGTGGCTGAAAACATTCAGGGGCGCACCATTTGCGCCTTGGGTGATGCTGCTGCAATGCCGGTGCGTGCCATGTTGAAACATTTCATGCCTGAATTTGAATACCACGTGGCTCACAAGACCTGCATGGTTCCTGCTTACGTTTGAGCGAATCACAATATGATTGAAATAGAACTCGACGGCAAAAAGGTAGATATCGCTGAAGGCAGCACAGTGATGCATGCCGCCGAAAAAGCGGGTACCTTTATTCCCCATTTTTGTTATCACAAAAAGCTCAGCATTGCGGCCAATTGTCGGATGTGCTTGGTTGATATTGAAAAAATGCCCAAGCCCATGCCGGCCTGTGCAACCACCGTAACGCAGGGCATGATCGTTCGAACAAAGACTGACAAAGCAATCAAGGCGCAGCAATCGGTGATGGAATTTTTGTTGATCAATCACCCGCTTGATTGTCCGATTTGCGACCAAGGTGGCGAATGTCAATTGCAGGATATTGCCGTGGGCTATGGTGGATCGTCTTCCCGCTATCAGGAAGAAAAGCGTGTGGTGTCCGTCAAGGATGTGGGGCCTTTGATCTCCATGCAAGAAATGACGCGTTGCATTCATTGCACGCGTTGTGTCCGTTTTGGTCAGGAGATCGCCGGGGTCATGGAGCTGGGTATGTCGCAGCGTGGCGAACATTCCCAAATTGAAACTTTTGTTGGCAACACGGTGGACTCAGAACTTTCTGGCAACATGATTGACATTTGTCCGGTGGGGGCGTTGACCAGCAAGCCATTCCGCTATAGCGCACGTACTTGGGAATTGTCGCGTCGCAAGTCCATCAGTCCGCATGATTCCACGGGTGCGAATTTGGTGGTACAGGTCAAGAATAATCGTGTCATGCGCGTGGTGCCGCTGGAGAATGAAGCGGTTAACGAATGCTGGATAGCAGACCGTGATCGTTTCTCTTATGAAGCGCTCAATGGCAGCGACCGTTTGACCGCGCCCATGATCAAGCAGGGTGGGGTTTGGCAGGCCGTGGATTGGCAGATTGCCTTGGAGTATGTGGCCAACGGTTTCAAGAAAATTGGCGCGGAATTTGGCGCTTCAAGTTTGGGAGCCTTGGTTAGTCCACATGCCACGCTTGAGGAGTTGTATTTGTCTAGCAAGCTCATGCGTGGTTTGGGCAGTAACAACATTGATTACCGTTTGCGCAATGCGGAATTTCCTGCGGTTGAAGGCATTCGGTATTTGGGTATGCCGATTGCAGGCTTGACAAATTTGCAGAGCGTACTGGTGGTCGGTTCAAGCTTGCGTAAAGATCATCCCTTATTTGCACAACGGATTCGTCAAGCAGCACGTAAAGGTTGTGTGGTAAGTGCCATTGTCGGCAAGAAAGAAGATTGGGCTTTGCCGGTGAGCCATAGGATTGATGTTGCAGCTGCACATTGGGTGCACGCACTGGCGGCCGTGGCTGCTGCTGTTGCCTCCGAAAAGGGCATGTCTGCACCTGTTCATGAACAGGCAACCCCTGTTGCTATCGAAATTGCCCGAGCTTTACTGAGCGGTGAACGCAAGGCTATTTTGTTGGGCAATGGTGCCGCGCACCATGCACAAGCTTCCAGTTTGTTGGCGCTGGCTCAATGGATTGCCGATCAAACAGGCGCCACTTTCGGTTATTTGACAGAAGCCGCCAATACGGTTGGAGCTCAAGTGGTAAATGCTGTACCAACGACAGATGCCTTGAACGCAGGTCAAATGCTGGACGGCGCATTGAAAGCACTGTTGTTGNTCAATACAGAGCCTGAGTTTGACTCCGCAGCTGGCCGCAAGGCTGTTGATGCATTGGGTAAAGCTCAAATGGTGNTGTCACTGAGTCCCTTCAAGGCCAACATGGCGTTCTGCGATGTCATTTTGCCCGTGTCACCGTTTACTGAAACATCGGGTACGTTTGTGAACGCTGAGGGGCGTGCGCAATCGTTCCACGCGGTGGTGCAACCGCTTGGTGAAACCCGTCCTGCATGGAAAGTGTTGAGGGTGTTGGGCAACATGCTGGGTTTGTCTGGATTTGATTTTGCGTCTTCCCAGGAGGTGCTTCAAAGTATTCCAGATATCGTGGTCGAGGACGTGGTGCACATATCCCCTGAGCGACTAAACAATCAAACCGTGGCTGCCGTTCAGTTATCAGGTAATGCCCCAGAGCCGGTTGTGGCAGGTATTTACCAATTGGATGGTCTGGTTAGACGGTCACCGGCATTGCAGTTGACGTCAGATGCCAAAGCCACTGAGCCCCAGGAGGTTGCAGCATGAGTGATTTCTTGTTCTCGTTTGGCCAGAGTTTGCTGGATGCCTCTTGGTGGGTTGGAATTGCTTGGCCGCTGATTTGGGCCATGCTCAAGGTCACTGTGGTGCTGATGGTCGTGCTGGGCGCGGTCACTTATGCCACGTTGTGGGAGCGTAAGTTGCTGGGTTGGGCTCAAATTCGACTTGGCCCAAATCGCGTAGGTCCCTGGGGTCTATTGCAACCTATTGCCGATGCCCTGAAGTTGATGACCAAAGAAATTGTTTGCCCTGCCAGAGCCGACAAGGTTCTTTTTTTCTTGGGACCAGTTCTGACCGTTGGACCCGCTTTGGCTGCATGGGCAGTGGTGCCGTTTGGTCCCGAAGTTGCTGTCGCTAATTTGAACGCAGGGTTGTTGTTTTTGATGGCCATTTCTTCGATGGAAGTTTATGGGGTGATTGTTTCTGGCTGGGCTTCAAACTCAAAATTTGCATTCCTCGGTGCATTGCGTGCTTCTGCACAAATGGTGAGCTATGAAATTGCAATGGGTTTTTGTTTCCTGATCGTGCTCATGGTTTCCGCAAGCCTAAATATGACCGATATTGTTATGGGGCAGGGCAAAGGTTATTTTGCAGCGATGGGGTTGACTTTCCTTTCCTGGAATTGGCTGCCGTTGTTACCCATTGTGGTGGTCTATTTTGTATCTGGATTGGCTGAAACCAACCGAACCCCTTTTGATGTCATCGAAGGCGAATCTGAAATCGTGGCTGGTCACATGGTGGAGTATTCAGGAATGTCGTGGGCTATGTTCCAGATGGCCGAATATGCCAGCATCTGGTTGGTTTCCATACTTTCGGTAACGATGTTTTTTGGTGGCTGGATGTCACCGATCGACAGTGCACTGTTCAACTGGATTCCAGGCTGGATTTGGCTGGGGCTCAAGACCTTCATGGTCATGACCGTGTTTATCTGGGTGCGTGTCACTTTTCCACGTTTCAGGTATGACCAGATCATGCGTCTGGGCTGGAAGATATTCATTCCGGTCACGCTGGTGTGGTTGGTGGTTATTGGGGTATGGATGCAGACCCCTTGGAACATTTGGAAGTAATTCGAGCTGCTTATGTCTACCCCAACTTTAAACGCCATGAATCATCAGAATGATCGAGCCTTCTCCCTGAAGGATTTTCTGTCGAGCTTCATGCTTGTGGAACTTCTAAAGGGCATGAGGCTAACCGGTAAATACGCGTTTCGNAGCAAGATCACACTTGANTACCCTGAAGAAAAAACACCGCTGTCACCACGTTTTCGTGGACTGCACGCNCTACGNCGTTATGAAAACGGCGAAGAGCGGTGCATCGCTTGCAAATTGTGTGAAGCGGTTTGTCCAGCCATGGCAATCACGATTGAATCAGAAGTAAGNGNGGATGGCTCACGTCGCACCAGTCGCTATGACATCGATTTGACNAAATGTATTTTTTGCGGATTTTGCGAAGAAAGTTGTCCGGTGGATTCGATTGTTGAAACAAACATTCTTGAATACCACGGCGAAAAGCGTGGCGACTTGTANTTCACAAAAGANATGNTGCTGGCNGTTGGTGACCGCTTTGAGCGGGAAATTGCTGTTAATAAAGCAGCAGATGCCAAGTACCGTTGAGCACATAGAAAGATAAGCAAATGATGGATGTCAAGACGGGTCTTTTCTACGTTTTCTCGGCGGTACTGCTGGGTTCAGCATTTCGTGTCATTACGACGCGAAATCCTGTCCATGCCGTGTTGTTCTTGGTGCTGGCTTTTTTTCAGGCTTCCATGATCTGGATGCTGCTCAAAGTTGAGTTTTTGGCTCTTTCGCTGGTGCTGGTGTATGTGGGCGCGGTGATGGTGCTCTTTCTTTTTGTGGTGATGATGCTGGATGTCAAACAGGACAGCCTGCGTGAGGGCTTCTGGAAGCATTTCCCGTTGGCTGCGGTGGTTGGGGTGCTCATCATTTTGGAAATGTCTGCGGTATTGATGGGTGGATTCAGAGTGAGTGAAGAGCCTGCAGCTGTGCCGGTTGTCGGTCAGGTTGTGACTGAAGTTTCAAACACCCGGGAACTCGGTAAATTGCTCTACACGCAGTATTTGTATCCACTGGAGGTGGCTGCTGCAATTTTGCTGTTGGCCATGATCGCAGCCATTGCGTTGACTCTGCGCCAACGCAAAGATGTCAAGGCGCTTGATCCGGGTGAACAAGTCCGAGTGAAGTCCGCTGATCGCATGAAAGTCGTCAAAATGTCTGCAACGCAGCCCTACCAGGCTATAGAACCTGTTGAACCAACCTCGAAGGAGAATCAAGCATGACGCTTACTTTGGGGCATTTTCTTTCGCTGGGGGCGATGCTGTTTGCTTTATCCGTCATTGGAATTTATTTAAATCGGAAAAATCTGATTGTTTTGCTCATGGCCATCGAACTGATGTTGTTGGCAGTTAACACCAATTTTGTGGCGTTCTCCCATTACCTGGGAGACCTGAATGGGCAGATTTTTGTATTTTTCATATTAACGGTGGCAGCAGCTGAATCGGCCATTGGCTTGGCAATTCTGGTGGTTCTGTTCCGCAATAGATCAACCATCAATGTTGATGAACTCAATTCGCTGAAGGGTTAAGAAAATGAGTCAAACCCTGTCTGCTTCAACACTGTTGATCGTTGCACTGGCTCCTTTGGTGGGGGCAGTTGCTGCGGGTGTCCTTGGGACTAAATTTGGTGGCAACTGGATTGGCCGTCGGATGTCGCACACCATAGCCATTTTTGGTGTCTTGCTTTCTTTTGTGCTTTCTGCCTTGACGCTCAAAAGCGTGGCACTTGACGGTGCCCGGTTCAATGAAACCATTTATACCTGGATGATGCTAGGTGGATTAAAGATGGAGGTTGGCTTTTTGATTGATGGCCTGACGGCCATGATGATGTGTGTGGTCAGCTTTGTATCGCTGATGGTTCATATTTACACCATTGGTTATATGGAAGAGGACGAAGGCTACAACCGATTTTTTTCATACATCTCGTTGTTCACTTTTTCCATGTTGATGCTGGTCATGAGCAACAACATGCTCCAGTTGTTCTTTGGCTGGGAAGCGGTTGGTCTGGTTTCTTACCTGTTGATTGGTTTTTGGTTCAATAAACCCTCAGCTATTTTTGCAAACATGAAGGCCTTTTTGGTCAATCGTGTGGGGGATTTTGGTTTCATTTTGGGCATTGGGTTGTTGGTTGCCTACACCGGCACCTTGAATTACACCGAGCTGTTTGCCAAGTCGTCCGATTTGGCCAAGTTGACCCTGCCGGGTACGGATTGGATGTTGTTGAGTGTGGCTTGCATTTGTCTTTTCATTGGTGCCATGGGCAAGTCTGCACAGTTCCCGCTNCATGTGTGGTTGCCAGACTCAATGGAAGGCCCCACACCTATTTCTGCCTTGATTCATGCGGCAACCATGGTAACGGCAGGCATTTTCATGGTGGCACGTATGTCGCCGTTGTTTGAGTTGAGCGATACCGCCCTCAATTTTGTATTGATTATTGGTGGCATCACAGCACTGTTCATGGGCTTTCTGGGCATCATTCAGAACGACATCAAACGCATCGTTGCCTATTCCACACTCTCGCAACTTGGGTATATGACGGTAGCTTTAGGTGCATCCGCNTACTCGGTTGCGGTGTTTCACCTGATGACCCATGCGTTCTTCAAGGCATTGCTGTTTCTCGCTGCAGGCTCGGTCATCATGGGCGTGCATCACAACCAGGACATTCGTTGGATGGGTGGTTTGCGCAAATACATGCCGATCACCTGGTTGACCTGTTTGTTGGGGTCGTTGGCATTGATAGGAACGCCCTTGTTTGCCGGTTTCTACTCCAAAGACGAAATCATCAATGCAGTTCAAGCCAGCCAGTTGCCAGCNGCCGGATTTGCTTATTTTTCTGTGCTAGCCGGCGTATTTGTCACTGCTTTCTATTCTTTCCGGTTGTACTTTTTGGTGTTTCACGGTAAAGAGCGTTTCGACCAGAACCCGGATGCGCACCATGGACATGATCATGGGCATCATGGTAAACCGCATGAATCCCCTTGGGTGGTCACAGTGCCATTGATCATGCTTGCCATTCCATCGGTCTTGATTGGTTTCATCACCATTAGTCCCATGCTGTTTGGCGACTTTTTCAAGGATGCAATTTTTGTCAATCTTGAAATACACAAAGCCATGGAGATGATCCGCGAGGAGTTCCATGGCCCCGCTCAGATGGCATTACATGGGTTGACTACAGCGCCGTTTTGGTTGGCGCTGTCAGGTGTGGTTTTGGCTTATTACATGTACTTGGTGAACCCTGCATTGCCTGCAGCCATTAAACGTCGCGTTCAACCCATCTATACCTTGCTTGAAAACAAGTACTACATGGATTGGTTCAATGAAAATGTGCTTTCACCCGCTGCCAGAGGTCTGGGCACTGCCCTTTGGAAAGGTGGAGATCAGGCTGTCATTGATGGAATTGTCGTGAACGGTTCCTGGCGTGTTGTCGGCTGGGTTTCGGGTGTGGTTCGCAAGCTGCAAACTGGCTACTTGTATGACTACGCGCTCACCATGGTGTTGGGTGTCTTTGTCTTGATGACGTACTTCGTCTGGCTCAAATAGGAGAAATATAAAAATGGGTTTGCTGAGCCTGGCTATTTGGACACCGATTGCTTTCGGTGTGGTGTTGCTTGCTCTTGGTCGTGACGACCAAGCACGGGCAGTGCGATGGGTGGCGCTGATCGGGGCTGTGGTCAGCCTGTTGGTCACCTTGCCTCTGTATACACAATTCAACGTCACCACAGCTGCGATGCAGTTTGTGGAGAACACCCCCTGGTTTGAGCGATTTAATGTCAACTACCACCTGGGCATTGATGGTATTTCCGTTTGGTTCATCCTGCTGACTGCATTCATTAATTTGATCGTGGTGATTGCAGGATGGGAAGTCATCACAAGCCGTGTCAATCAGTACATGGGCGCTTTTCTGATTCTTAGCGGTCTCATGATTGGTGTGTTTTGTGCGCTCGATGGCATGCTTTTCTATGTCTTTTTTGAAGCCACCTTGATACCCATGTACCTGATCATTGGTGTGTGGGGTGGGCCGAACAAGATTTATGCCGCCTTCAAGTTTTTCCTGTACACCTTGTTGGGTTCTTTGTTGATGCTGATCGCTTTGATCTACCTCTACATCGTTTCTGGTTACAGTTTTGACTTGTTGACCTGGCAAAAACTTCCCATTAACAGCCATGCCCAGACGCTTCTGTTCTTTGCGTTTCTGGCTGCGTTTGCAGTCAAGGTACCGATGTGGCCTGTGCATACCTGGTTGCCAGATGTACACGTTGAAGCGCCAACTGGTGGATCGGCTGTGTTGGCTGCGATCATGCTGAAGCTGGGTGCCTACGGCTTCTTGCGGTTTTCGTTACCCATCACACCAGATGCCTCTCACGAATGGGCTGGTCTGATGGTTGGCTTGTCTCTGGCCGCGGTAATTTATGTTGGCTTGGTCACCATGGTTCAAACTGACATGAAGAAATTGGTGGCGTATTCGTCTATTGCCCACATGGGTTTTGTCACGCTGGGCTTCTTTCTCTTCAATGATCTCGGCTTGGCCGGTGGCATTGTTCAGATGATTTCACATGGTTTTGTGTCGGCAGCCATGTTCTTGGGTATTGGTGTCTTGTATGACCGGATGCATTCCCGTGAAATTGCCAGCTACGGCGGGGTAATCAACACCATGCCCAAGTTTGCTGTCTTTGCCATGTTGTTTGCCATGGCCAATTGTGGACTTCCAGGAACCGCTGGTTTTGTGGGCGAGTGGATGGTGATTCTGGGTGCTGTCAAAGTCAATTTCTGGGTTGGAACTGCTGCAGCAAGTGCGCTTATTTTTGGTGCAGCCTACACCCTCTGGATGGTCAAACGGGTCTACCTTGGTCCTGTCGCCAACGACCATGTCAAACACTTGAAAGACATCAACGCGCGTGAGTTTTTCTTTTTGACATTGCTGGCTATTGCTGTGCTTTACCTTGGGCTTTACCCCAAGCCATTTACCGATGTCATGGATGTTTCTGTAGCCGAGCTGCTGAAACATGTGGCACAGTCAAAACTGAACTGATCAGTCTGCGTTGATAACACCGAGATAAGAGATTCCTATGATTGACAAACTCAGTTTGATCGCCGTTTACCCTGAAATGATTCTGCTGGTCATGGCGTGCGTGGTTGCCTTGTTCGACTTGGGTGTCAAGAGCCGCACGCGCACAGCAACCTATCTTCTGACCATGCTGACGCTGGCGGTAGTGGCGGCCTTGCAGGCAAGTTATGCCAGCAGTGGCCAAACGGTCTACGCGTTCAGCGGCATGGTGGTCAGTGATGTGATGGGAAACTGGCTCAAGTGCTTTGCAACGCTGGCAGTGATGGTCTCTTTGGTGTATGGCCGTCCTTATGCTGCAGACCGAGACATGTTGCTAGGTGGGGAGCTTTTTGTACTCAGCATGTTTTCACTGTTGGGCATGTTTGTGATGATCTCTGGAAGCAATTTCCTGGTGATCTACATGGGGGTGGAGTTGCTTACCCTCTCCAGTTACGCGTTGGTGGCCTTGCGTCGTGATCACACCCTGTCCATCGAGGCTGCAATGAAATATTTTGTCCTTGGTGCGCTGGCTTCAGGCTTCCTTTTGTACGGCATGTCCATGATTTACGGGGCTACTGGGTCTCTGGATCTGCAAGAAGTTGCCAAAGCCATTAGTACCGGACAAATCAAACAGCAAGTGCTGGTGTTTGGTCTGGTCTTTGTGGTGGCGGGACTTGCATTCAAGTTCGGCGTGGTTCCTTTTCACATGTGGATTCCTGACGTTTACCAAGGTGCACCCACAGCCATCACACTCATGATCGGTGGAGCTCCCAAACTCGCGGCTTTNGCCGTGATGATCCGCCTGCTGGTAGAGGGAATGCCGGGTTTGGCTATTGACTGGCAGCAAATGCTGATGCTGTTGGCAATAGCATCGCTGGCGGTTGGTAATTTGGCTGCCATTGCGCAAACCAATTTGAAACGCATGTTGGCGTTTTCGACCATTTCCCATATGGGCTTTGTGCTGATTGGCATGATGTCTGGTGTGGTTGATGGCCAAGCCGGTGGTGCAGGGAATGCCTACAGTTCTTCCATGTTTTATGTGGTCTCTTATGTGCTGACCACCTTGGCCAGCTTCGGTGTGATTTTGCTGCTGGCGCGCAATGGTTTTGAGAGCGAAGAGATCGCCGACTTTGCAGGCTTAAACCAACGCAGTCCGCTGTATGCAGGCATCATGGCGCTGTGTCTTTTTTCATTGGCTGGTATTCCGCCAATGGTTGGTTTTTACGCCAAATTGGCGGTGTTGCAAGCCTTGGTAGCGTCTGGTGGTGCAATGCATATAGGCTTGGCTATTTTTGCCGTCATGATGTCCTTGATAGGTGCGTTTTATTACCTGCGTGTGGTCAAGGTCATGTATTTTGATGCGCCCATTACCGCTTCTGCCGTGGTGGCTCCATTCGAAGTTCGCGCGGTACTGTCGCTCAATGGTGCGCTGCTTTTGTTGTTGGGCTTGTTGCCTGGTGGCCTGATGCTGTTGTGCGCCAATGCC
>Ga0051980_10003411_pt1 | contig 12018 bp, 8 predicted proteins | sample CryGey13umfilter_2_FD_55014 | JGI IMG/M metagenome (GOLD analysis project Ga0051980, IMG submission 55014) | Groundwater microbial communities from aquifer in Utah, USA - Crystal Geyser 4/9/14 3 um filter | ecosystem: Environmental > Aquatic > Deep subsurface > Groundwater | place: USA: Utah...
AACTGCACATGGGGCACGCGCTCTTCGTGACGATCCAAGACCTCTTGACCCGCTGGAAGCGCATGCAAGGGTTCGAGGCCCTCTGGCTGCCAGGTACCGACCACGCCGGCATTGCGACCCAGGTCATGGTCGAGCGGCAGCTGGCCAGCGAGGGCCTCACCCGCCACGAGCTCGGACGCGAAAAGTTCCTCGAGCGCGTCTGGCAGTGGAAGGAAGAGAAGGGCGGCCGCATCATCGAGCAGCTCAAGGTCATGGGCGCCAGCTGCGATTGGCGGCGCGAGCGCTTCACCATGGACGAGGGCCTGAGCGAGGCCGTGCGCGAGGTCTTCGTGCGCCTCTACGAAGAAGGCCTGATCTACCGCGGTGAGCGCCTGGTGAACTGGGACCCGGTGGCGCAGACCGTGCTCAGCGACCTCGAGGTCGAACAAGAACCGGAGCAGGGCAGTCTCTGGCACATCGCCTATCCCGTGGAGGGCACCGACCAGAACATCGTCGTGGCCACGACCCGTCCCGAGACCATGCTGGGCGACACCGCCGTCGCGGTACACCCCGAAGATGAGCGCTACATCGACCTGATCGGCAAGCGCTGCGTGCTGCCCCTCACAGGACGCACGATTCCCATCGTTGGGGATCCCCTGGCGGCCGACCCAGCCTTCGGTTCGGGCGCGGTGAAGATCACGCCGGCCCACGACTTCAACGACTTCGAGACCGGCGTGCGCAACAATCTGCCTCGCATTCAGGTCATCGGCGTCGACGCGCGCATGACCGACGAGGCCCCCGAGGCCTACCGCGGCCTGACCCGCGAGGACTGCCGCGCGCAAGTGCTCGTCGACCTCGAGGCCGGCGGTTTCTTGGTCAAGACCGAGCCGCACCAGTACATGCCAACCCGCTCGCAGCGCTCCGGCGCCATCGTCGAGCCGCTGCTCCTGCCGCAGTGGTGGGTGAAGGCCGACGTGCTCGCCAAGCCGGCCATCGAGGCGGTCGAGAGCGGCAAGACCACCATGTTTCCCAAGATGTGGGAAAAAACCTACTTCAACTGGATGTACAACATCCGCGACTGGTGCATCTCGCGCCAGCTCTGGTGGGGACACCAGATCCCCGCTTGGTACTGTAAAGACTGCAGCGGCACGGAGATCTTCGAGTCCCACGCCGAGGGCGCCCATGACGCCGAGCGCCACATCGGGCCCGGCGCACGCCCCATCGTGAGCCGAAAGGCGCCGGCCGCCTGCCCGAGCTGCGGCGGCACCCAGCTCGTGCAAGAACCCGACGTGCTCGACACCTGGTTCAGCTCGGCCTTGTGGCCGTTCTCGACCATGGGCTGGCCCGAAAACACCGCCACCCTCGAGAAGTTCTACCCAACCTCGGTCATGGAGACCGGCGCCGACATCATCTTCTTCTGGGTCGCCCGCATGATGATGATGGGCCTCCACTTCATGGGCGAAATTCCGTTCGAGACCGTCTACTTCCACGCGCTCATCCGCGACAAGGACGGACAGAAGATGTCGAAGACCTACGGCAACGTGGTCGACCCGCTGCACGTGGTCTACGGCGTCACGCCCGACTCCGTGCCCGAGGCCGAGCGCGAAGCCTGCCGGCAGCTCTTCGAGGACCATCCCGAAGGCATCCCCGCGCAGGGCGCGGACGCGCTGCGCTTCACGTTGTCGATGTACGCCGCCCAAGGGCGCGACATTCGCCTGGATCTCAAGCGCGTCGAGGGCTACCGCGGCTTCTTGAACAAAGTCTGGCAGGCCTCGCGCTTCGTGCTCATGAACCTCGAGGACAGCGACGCCCTCGCCTACGGCTCCTGCGAGGCGGGAGAAAGCTCGCTCATCGCCCAGAAGAACCGCTTCTCCCTCGCCGATTGCTGGATCCTCGAGCGCCTCAACCTCGCCGTCGGCGCCGTCACCGCGGCGCTCGACGAGTTCCGCCTCAACGACGCGGCGCAGGCCGTCTACGACTTCCTCTGGAACGAGTTCTGTAACTGGTACATCGAGCTCGCCAAGCCGACGCTCTACCAGTCCGGGGACGAGCTGGCCAAGGCCACGAGTCGCAACGTGCTGGTGCACGTCGTCGAGACCATTCAGCGGCTCTTGCACCCCTTCACGCCCTACGTGACCGAAGAAATCTGGCAGGCCCTGCCCAAGGCCGAGGGGAGCCCCTCGTCGATCTGCGTGGCGCCTTGGCCCAAGGTCTCCGAGACCCTGCGCTTCCCGGAGGAGGCGGCCAAGATGCAGGTCGCCATCTCGCTCATCCAAGCGCTGCGCAACATCCGCGGCGAGTCCAACGTGCCACCCTCGAAGCGCATCGCCGAGCTCTTCATCTACAGCGACGACGCCAGCGATCGAGCGATCATCGACGCCACCGAGCTGTTCGTAAAAACGCTCTCGAAGGTCGACGCCATCGTCTATCGCGCCAAGTCCGACCCGCGGCCCAGCGCAGCGGCGACGATCATCGCCTCCAACGTCGAGCTGGTGGTGCCGCTGGCCGGCCTCATCGACGTCGAAGAGGAGAAGTCGCGAATCGACAAGGCCATCAAGAAACTCGACAAGGACATCGAGTTCATCGCCAAGAAGCTGGGCAACGCCAAGTTCGTCGACCGCGCGCCGGCCGACGTCGTGGCCACCGAGCGCCAAAAGTTGGCCGAGTTCCAAGAGAGCAAGGACCAGCTCAGTGCCAGTCTCATTCGTCTGGAGGCTATGGGCTGAGCTGATAGGCCCGAGTCCGGAGCTGCCTCGGTAGCCTGTCGGACTTCAGCAGCCTGCAAGGCAAAATCCGGCTGAAGCTCCAGACTCGAGACTCCAGACTGTCCAAAATGAAAGCCTGGACCGGCCCGTCGGACTCATCAAACTGCCGTATCAAAGTCTGGAGTCCGGAGTCCGGAGTCCGGAGCTGCCTCGGTAGCCTGTCGGACTTCAGCAGCATGCAGGGCAGCATCCGGCTGAAGCTCCAGACTCGAGACTCCAGACTGAGCCAGAATGAAAACCTGGACCGGCCCGTCGGACTCATCAAACTGCCGTATCAAAGCTTGGATCGCAGCGATGAAGACGATGTAAAACGCTTTGGCATCGCAAAGTTCGGGACGCAAAGATATACTCGCGGCCGACGGGCGCTTCTTAAAGAGTCCCGTGCCCTGTCGCTGACGGGGTTGTTATTGCACTCAAGGAGTTGCTGCCCATGGGCCGCTTCCTCATCAAGACCCGCCTGAAGGTCTTTCAGGCCCAAAACAGCGCACAGCTGGCCCGTTTGGCGAAGATCGGTGTGATCGCCAAGGACGCCCTGATCAAGGAGCTTCCGGATGGCCGTTGGGTACGCGCCGAAGAGCACCCTGACATCGGACGCCTCTTCATTCAGACCGACAACGAACGCACCGTCGTCGCCTCCGCCTCGCCGTACTTCGTCCGCGGTGACGCGACGCCGCCCGCGGCGAGCCCTGAGGAGTCCAAGGTCTTCTGGGTGAGGACGGACGCCACCGTCGTCGAGGTGAGGGGCCTCGAGGTGCTCCAACGCCTGCAAGGTCTCGGAGTCGTGCGCGCGGCGCACGAGGTGAGCGAGACCCGCGAAGGGCCGTTCGTGCCCCTCAACCAGCATCCCGAATTCGCCGGCCTCTTCGAGGAGCTCGTCATCTCCTCGACCGACAAGCTGCACGCCATCCCGCGGTCGTTGGCCCAGCAGGCCGCCGCGCTCTTCGATGACGAGGAGGTCGACGAGAGCGCTCCAACGCTCGCCGGGGCGGTCTTCGATGACGAAGCGCCCGAAAGCGCTCCCGTGCACGCCGCGGCGGTCTTCAACTGTGAAGAGGCGGACGAGAACGCCCCGACGACCTCGGTACCCGAGCTCGACGGCGTGATCACGCTCGCTGGGTATCAAGCCCCGCAGCCCGCCAAAGAGGCACAGAGCTCGCAACGCAAGGAGACCTCCCAACGCAAGGAGACCTCCCAACGCAAGGAGACCTCCCAACGCAAGGAGACCTCCCAACGCAAGGAGATCAGCGTCGTCTTCGCGCTCAGCGAGGAGGAGCTCGAGTATTTCCAAGATGATCGGAGCTCCCATCGCGAGGTCTCCAACGTCATCCTGCTCAGCGCGACCGATCTCGAGGTCTTCAGCGAGGAGGAGGACGAGCGTTTCGAGGTCTGCATCGAGGTCGACGAGTCCAACCTCTCGGCCGACGAGGTGATCGCGCTCTCGCCCGACGACATCGAAGAGTTCGAGGTGATCAAGGCAGTCAAGTCGTTGCCGGCTCTCGACGCCCCCTGGGAGCAGTTTCGCAAGACCATGAACTCGGTCGCGATCCAGCTCTCCGTGGACACCGTGCGCCAAGAGCTCACGTGGGATCTCTTCCGCTCCATGATGGCCAAGAAGGTCCCCGTCAAGAGAGCCGATGGGCCCAGCGAAGCCTCCTGGCGACGCTTCAAGGCCAAATGGCGCAACCCCAAAGACAAGAGCGTGACACCCATCACCGCGGCGACCACCTGGGATCGCTTCCGCCAGCTCATCGCCACCTCTCGACGCAGCGGCGAGACGACCTGGGACCGTTTCGTGCGTTCGATCGAGGCGAAGCGGAGCAGCGAGGCCGGGCGTCGTCGAGCCGTCCTGGGAGACGATGACGCGCCACAGGCGATCAAGGGCGAGGCCCAGATCAACACCGGTGTGATCCACGTGCGGGGAGAGTCCACTGGGCCAAAAGTGCGGATCGAAGGGATGGGCGAGGAGTGAGTCCTTTTCCCCTCCCCCACGGCCCTGAGCCGAGGGTGCTGTCTTTCGTGACCTTTCGGCGAGGGTGGCATATCGGGATATCACTCTCGACGCCAAGAGCAGCAACTGGGAGCGCCGGCGGCTCGCTGGCGTGCACGCACGGAGGCCCTGAGCCGAGGGTGCTGTCTTTCGTGACCTTTCGGCGAGGGTGGCATATCGGGATATCACTCTCGACGCCAAGAGCGCCAACTGGGAGCGCCGGCGGCTCGCCGGCCTGCACGCACGGATTGCGGCGCAACAAAGAGCAAATGGCGAGGCTTGGGCCTCTATCGCAACAGGCTCGGGCAGTCCGAATGCGCTCTAGGACTCATGCCGGCGAGCCGCCGGCGCTCCCGGTCGCGATTCTCTCCATCACAACAGGCTCGTTTCTGGAGAGGAGGCCGAAGATGGCGTCACCACGTACAAAAGACAACACCCTCGAAGCGGAAAGAGGGGAGGTCCGCCTTCTGCGGCCATTGCGGAGTTTGTGGTGGTCGTAACCTGGGTCGGTCCCCTCTTCGTTCCCTCGACCTCGGGGCGCGCGCGGGTCGACAGCCTCACGCAGGTTGAGCCTGAAGACGACCCGTCGGACGCCGTCGTCGAGTCGCTGGGCGCGCGGGTCGGCGCGACCGCCGAGCTGCCTAAGGGCTTCGCCTTTCCTGGTTTCGTCGACGCTCACGCCCACTTGGGGCGCCTGGGCATGGCTCCCGATTCCATCAGGCTCGAGGGCGACGAGAGCCTCTCCGCGCTGCGCCGCAAGCTGCACGGCCCAGTCACGCCGGACGCCTGGCTCGTGGGGTATGGCTGGAGGACCTTGACGGTCGACACAGCTCCCACCTCGCACCTCGATCCCACCCAGCATCCCGAGCCGCGGCGGGTTCTTGACGAGCTGCGGTCCGACGTGCCCATCGCCTTGACCCGTGCGGACGGCCACGCCTTGTGGGTCAACTCTTTGGGACTGCGCTGCGCTGGCATCGAGCGCCAAACCGCAGACCCGCCCGGCGGCTGGCTCGGGCGTGGGCGCGACGGTGAGCCAAACGGCCTCTTGGTCGACTCGGCCATGGAGTTGGTGCGGGCCCACATCCCGCCGGTTCGTGACGCCGCGCTCGACGCCATGGTCCTCGAGGAGGCTGGGTGCTTCCATCGGACCGGCGTGACCTGCGTCCACGAGATGGTCGTCGATGCCCAGCTGTTTGCAAGTCTGCGTCGTTTGGAGCAAGGCAGGACCTTGCCCTTGCGGGTGCGGGCGTTCATCTACCCAGAGCCCGACGCGCTCGCCATGCTGCCCGAACGCAAGGTGGCCCCATCTCCGGCGCGGTTGGGGGTGCGTGGCCTGAAGCTCTTTGCCGACGGCGCTTTGGGCTCTGGTGGGGCGAGGTTGAGCACGGGCGGAGGCGTACAGCCAGACTCCGCCAGCCGGTTTCGGGCGGTCATCGACAAGGCCCAGAGGGAAGGCTGGCAAGTGGCTGTCCACGCCATCGGAGACGTGGCCGTTCGAGACGCCGTCGACGCCTTGCAGGTTGCGCCGCCGGGCGCCCGCTGGCGAGTCGAGCACGTGCAGGTCGCGCAGCCCAGCGAGCTGCGCCGCATGGCGGCCCTGGGACTGTGCGCCAGCGTGCAACCGCTGCACGCCCTGAGCGACTTGCCTTGGGCGCAGCGCACGTTGGCTCCCGAGCTCCTTGTGCACGCCTACCCTTGGCGGGCGCTGCGCCGGGCTGGCGTGCGGTTTGGCTTTGGCTCCGACCACCCCATCGAGACGAGTCAGGCGGCGACGACGTTATGGGGTGCGACGATGCGACAGACCGAGGCCGGAGTGCAGTTGCCAGGAGAGGCGCAGCGGTTGGACCGGCGCGATGCCCTCTGGGCATTAACCGGGGGCGCGGCGAGTTTGACCTTTGACGAGCCCTGGCTGGGTCAGCTGTGGCCGGGGTTTCGGGCCGATTTCTCGGTTTGGGACACCGACCTGAGCGCCTGCACGCCGCAGTCGCTGTTGACGGCTCGCTGTCTCGCGACCGTCGTGGCTGGTCGTTTGGTCTGGGAACGGTAAGAATTGCCGAGCGGACGACCGATTTTCGCGGTACAGCTGATTGAAATGACGCGCAGAATCGGTCGTGGTAAGCGAGGCAATACCCCCCAAATGGACCCACTATGCCTGTCTTCGCTCTGACCCAAGAGATCTTCTTTCCGTCCCCCGAACTCGCCAGCCCAGAGGGGTTGCTCGCCGTGGGCGGGGATCTGCAGCCCGAGCGCTTACTTCTGGCCTACGCGTCCGGCATCTTCCCGTGGCCGGTGGAAGGGATGCCGCTGTTGTGGCACTCGCCGGATCCGCGCATGGTCCTGACCACCGGCACAGCGAAGATCAGTCGCAGTCTGCGCAAGACGCTGCGGCAAGGGATCTTTCGGGTCACCCTCGACCAGGCTTTTGACGAGGTGATCACCGCTTGTGCGTCGATCCATCGACCCCGGCAAGGAGGCACGTGGATCATCGAGGAGATGTTGGAGGCCTACAAGAACCTGCACGTCTTGGGGTTTGCACACTCCATCGAGGCCTGGCGGGGCTCGGACTTGGTCGGGGGGCTCTACGGGGTGTCGTTGGGGACGGTGTTCTACGGGGAGTCGATGTTTGCGCGGGAGACCGACGCGTCCAAGGTGGCGTTCGCGACGCTCCTGCGACAGCTCGAGGTGTGGGGCATCCACCTCATCGACTGTCAGGTCTACACGCCGCACCTGGCCAGCTTCGGCGCCACAGAGTGGCCGCGGCGACGGTTTTTGGCCGAGCTGCGCGGCTGCATTCGGCAGCCGACGCGCAGCGGACCGTGGGAGTTCGACAAGGACCTCGTCGTCGTCGAGTAGAGAGGTCAGACCTGCTCTTTGGCCAACAACGTGAACTCGATGGGGTTGGGCAACGAGGGCAACTTAATGCGCTTCTGGACCTCGCCGACTCCCTCGCAGAGAGTGGTCTCGACGACCATCTCTTGGGCCTCGGGCTGTTCGGGGTTGGAAAAACGCGCCTTGTGTAGGATGCAGCCCTCGAAGTTGCCGGCCGGCGTCTCGAGCACACCTTCGCTGCGCTCGACGTGCATCGTCACGCGGCTTCCCTTGGCGTTGTGGACCGAGAAGGCGACGCCGAAGCGCACGGGGAAGCGCACGGCGGGGAGCAGCTCGCCGCCGTAGCTCAATGAGAGGCCAGTGGGGTCGACGCGATAGAGCTCGGGCCCGCCCTCCTGAGCGTAGGTCGAGACCAAACCCTCCTGGGTCGCCTCGACGAAGGTCCAAGACTCCTGTCCGACGCTCTTTCCGACGCGTCGCTCGAAGGTTCTAGAGCGGCCGACTTTGAGGCCGAAGCACGAGTCGACAGTGTGGCAGCCCCAGCCTTCGACCAAAGTGAGCTGCGTCGGGGCCTCAGCCACGGCCTCAGCCCGTTTCGGCGCTTCGTCCGGAGCTTGGGCGCTCTGACACCCTGTGGTCGTCAGCAGCACGATCAAACGCAGCGCCGACAGCTTCGAAAACACGGAGCGCGCGGCGCGAGGGCGATTGGAAGTGGCGTTGATATCGGTGGTCATCGTCTGCCTCGGAGCTGCGGGTCGAGTCTAAACCTCGACGTAGGTCTCCGGGCGATGATGACCTACATCCACCGACGAGCCAAAAAAGCGAGCTTGGCTCACCCGATTTTTTGGGGCCCTACTCGAGGAGCTTTTCGATCTGCTCGAAGAGATCGACCCGATCGATGAGATCCGAGAGGTAGTCCAGGCTCTCCGTCTCGATCACCGCCTTGGGACCTAGGTCGTAGGCCTCGAACCAGGCTTCGTACATCTGGTTGAGGCGTCGCAGGTAGGCGATGGGGATGTCTTGCTCGTAGTCGCGCCCGCGCTTGCGAATGCGTCGGCGCAAGCCGCGCACCGAGCAGCGCAGGTAGATCAGGATGTCCGGCGGCTGCACTTCTTGGCGGATGACGTCGTAGAGCTCTCGGTAGGTGTCATAATCGCGCTTGATCAGGACTTTCTGGGCTTTGAGCCCCTCGGCGAAGATCTCGGCGTCCTCGTAGATGGAGCGGTCCAGGATGACGCGCTCCTCGGAGCGCTGGGCTTGCACGTGCAGCGCGAACTTGCGGGTCAGGTAGAAGACCTGCGAGGCAAACGCGTAGCGCTTCATGTCGTGGTAGAAGTCGTCGAGATAGGGGTTGTGTTCGACCGGCTCGTAGAGCGCGTTGAGGCCGAAGCGGCGGGCCAGGAACCGTACGAGCGTCGACTTTCCTGCGCCGATGTTGCCGGCGATCGCGATGAAACGAGCTGTCACCGATCTCCTCCCCACGTGCGTCTGCGCGGTGTGCGTCCAACGGTTGTAGAGCAATCGTCCGGGAGGGGAAACCGGTCAGCCGGCGAGAATCGGCTTCGGGCCGCGGGTTCTGGCGTGCTGTACGGGCGTCGCCCTCTCCGCTCGATGCCACTCGGACGCTGCGATGTGCATGGCTGGCCTCGGCGATTTGCCGAGGCCAGCCCGGGAAGAGAGTCAGTTCACGCAGACACCACCCCCATCTTCGCTGGCGTGTGGACAGTGGGCCGTGGGATTCAACACAGCCAAGTTCAAGTGCTGGATACGGCACTGGACCGTGTCGCCGCTCATGTCGCCGATCGAGCCTGTGGTAGGGATGCCGGTGCAGGCGGTCTGACAGGTGGCCTCATCGGGGTAGTTTGTGTTGCTCCCCGTGCAGATGTTGGCGACAAGGGCGCAATAGGAGTCACACCAAGCTCCGCACACTCCGGCGCCCGTGGGCCCCGCGTGTGGACAGTGGGTCGCTTTCTGACCGCTCGTTTCGGCGAGCCCGGCGTGGGTGAGTCGGCAGGCCACGGTATTGCCGGACGTCTCGCCCTCGGTGCCCATCGCGATGACAGCGATGTTCGTACAGAATTCGAGGCACTGAGCCTCAGAGGCATACTGCGCATCGACGCCGGTGCAGATGGTCGTGACCTCAGAGCAATAGAGTTCACAGCTCACACCGGCGGCCATGTCGCCGGCCATGTCGCCAGCCATGTCGCCGGCCATGTCGCCGGCCATGTCGCCGGCCATGTCGCCGGCCATGTCGCCGGCCATGTCGCCGGCCATGTCGCCGGCTAGGTCGCCGGTCAGGTCCTCAGTCATGTCGGCCGTCACGTCGGCCGTCACGTCGGTTTCGTGAGTCCCGTCGGCGATCGCGTCGAGCGTCGTGTCCGTGGCGCCAGAGACTTTGTCATCGCTGTCATCGCAGGCGGCGATTGAAAGTGAGAAAACTAGCAGCATCAGAAGGATGCGAAGTCCCATGGGGCTCTCCAGAGTGGTGCGGTGTCCGCTTGGTCAAAACCTCGAGCTATGGATACGCTCAGCGCCCCAACGTCAGATCATCACTGCCGACCCCTCGACTTCTGGTCGAGCTGCTCGGATGTCTTCTAATCGAAAGTAAATATTTGTGTTGTCGTCGATATTTTTGTGAAAAAAATATCCAACGGCTCCGCGAGGCCGAATGGCCACAGCACAGCAAGCGTGTCTTCTTTGGCCAATGGCCTCAACTGCCCACGACCGATTTTCGCTTCATTTTGATAACTCCCACGCATAAGTTGCGGTGCGAAAATCGCTCGCTCGCTCGGCAATTCCTTCGGCATAGAGGTGTCGCCCGATGTGTTTCTTGGCCAGCGCTGCATCGGGACTACTTCTCACGAGGGTAACATGGTCAGACTCACTCGCCGCATCTTCAACGACCTCGCCATCTGGATGATCGGCTTTGGTCTGCTGGTCGGCTTGGTGTTTCCGTTGGTGTCCGTGGGTCTCGGCATCCCCACCCACCTAGTGTGGACCCCCATCTTCGTCACTGTCTGCCTATCGGCAGGCGTGCTGGTAGGGGCCGTCAATATCTACCTAGCAAGGAACGTCGTCGGCGGACAGCTTACGTCCCTATCCGAGCACATGCGCAAGGTCGAAGCCAGGTTGCGTGGAAAAGACACGCGCAGCGACCTGTCCGGGTGCATGGAAGAGTGCATGATCACCGTGGATTCGGAAGACGCTCTCGGAGAGAGTGGTAAGGCCTTCAACTACCTCCTCGAGGGACTGCGCGAGTCGCGCCAGACCCAGCTCGCCGTGCGCTCGTTCTCGGATATCCTCGCCCGGCATCTGGAGCTTGAGACCCTCGCGCAGAGGACACTCGAGCAGCTCCAGATCCACCTCGGCGCCGACGCGGGCGCCATTCTGGTGGTGGGAGACGGGACCTTGCAGCTCGCCCACTGCTTCGGGATTACGAACGCGGCGTCCATCGCCGACAGCGAGCACGTCCAACGTGCGCTGAAGACCCAGACTCGACAGCGGATCACACTCCCAGCCGACCTCCAGGTAAAGGGAGTGCTGGTCGACTTCACACCGCGCGAGGTGGTGGTGGAGCCGATCGTCTACACCAACATCCCTCTCGGAGTCGTCGTTCTCGCCGCCGCCGAGCCCTTCGCCCCCGAAGCCATCGACCGCCTCGACCTCTTTGGCTCTGGGATGGCGCTGGCGTTCAACAACGCCCTCACTCACGATCGCCTGCAGCGTCTCGCCGCCCTAGACCCGCTGACCGGCATCTACAATCGCCGCTTCGGCATGGCGCGCCTGCGCGAGGAGTTCTCCCGCGCCCTGAGAGCCAGGACTCCACTGGGTGTGATGATGTTCGACATCGACCACTTCAAGAAAGTCAACGACACCTACGGGCACCTCGCCGGCGACCGAGTCCTCATCGCGGTGGCCAAGACCGCCCGCGCCGCCCTGCGCGAGGGGGACATCCTCGTGCGATACGGCGGAGAGGAGTTCTTGGCGCTCCTGCCCGCGGCCTCGAAGGAGAACATCGCCATGGTCGCCGAACGCCTGCGGCGCCTCGTCGAGGACACTGTCACGGCCGATGGCGACCAAGAGATTCGGGTCACTTTGAGCGCAGGGTGCACCTCGTACCCAGAGTTCGAGGTGACCAGCGAGCAAGACCTGGTGAGGCGGGCCGACGAGGCGCTGTACTCCGCGAAAGAGACCGGGCGCAACCACGTCGTGGCCAGGTAGGCGCAAGGTCCCCATCGTGTTCATGTTCATGCCGAAGTACCGGAGGCCAGGGAAAGCGGGGGCGTGCACAGCTCGTTCTTGCGGGTCTTGGGGCCCGATCCTTGGAAAGTCGCGTTCGTGGAGCCCTGTGCTCCCGAAAGAGACTTCCGAACGCGCCACAGAGCTCTGTCGGAGCTCTCGAAGTAAACCCGCTGCGCTGTTGCGTTGCTTGCTGCTCGGGTTCGATGGAGATATTGT
>Ga0051980_10003418_pt1 | contig 12012 bp, 12 predicted proteins | sample CryGey13umfilter_2_FD_55014 | JGI IMG/M metagenome (GOLD analysis project Ga0051980, IMG submission 55014) | Groundwater microbial communities from aquifer in Utah, USA - Crystal Geyser 4/9/14 3 um filter | ecosystem: Environmental > Aquatic > Deep subsurface > Groundwater | place: USA: Utah...
GCAGGATGTAATGCAGCTGATAAAAGAAAAAGTGTTAAGCGCCGGAACTCTTATGGATTACAAAAAGATTAGCGGCATCGCCGACAGTCTGGGAGATAATGCCCGCAGCGATTTCGAGCCCTGGGAAATGAAAGCGCTATTTGATATGTATACGCAAATGCAAAATCCGCAAACCTTTCAAAGAGTTTTAGAAGATTCGGAAGAGGGCTTGCTATATTATCCCGGAGAAAGCGCGGCCGGCTATATTCTTTTGCCGCGTGGCGACAATTATGACAAAATCCGGGAAGTGTCCCAAAATATCTTTACTCTTTCCCCGCAAACCGACATAAAGCCTAAATAAATGCGACCGAATGAAACTTTCGATCATCATTACCAGCTACAAAAATCCGGACTTGACCAAAGTCTGTGTTGATTCGATCCGCCGGAATTGTACACTGGAAAGCTATGAGATAATCGTTGCGGATAGCGAAACCGGTGAAAAAACAAAATTAATGATGCGGGAGGATTATCCGGAAATAAAATTTTTCCCTTTTGAAAAGAACATAGGCTTCCAGGAGTTGGTCAAGAAAGGAATCGGGGAAAGCGCCGGGGAGTATGTGCTGATACTCAACGCGGACATTATTGTGAAAAAAGATTCAATTGAACAGCTGTTGGATTTTATCCAGGGTCATCCGGAAGTCGGCATTGCTGGGTCGCAGCTGATCAATTTCAACGAAACCCTGCAATTTTCCTGTTTTAAATTTTATACTCCGCTGACCATTCTTTATCGCCGGACATTTCTGGGAAAAATGAGCTTCGCGCAAAAGCATCTGGACAAATTTCTGATGAAAGATTTTGACCATCAAAGCATCAAAGAGGTTGACTGGCTGATGGGCTCCGCTCTCATTACTTCAAAAAAAGCGATTGAAAAAGTGGGGCTGATGGATTCACGCTTCAAAATGTATATGGAAGATACGGATTGGTGCCGACGTTTTTGGGAAAACGGATATAAAGTGATTTACTTTCCACTTTCCCAGATGTATCATTATCACGGTCGCGGTTCGGCCGGAAAAAGCGTGCTCCAGTCGCTTTTTTCCAATCGGCTGACTTGGGTCCACATCGCCAGCGCCATAAAATATTTTTTAAAATACAGAGGTAAGCCCTTGCCTTCTCATCAGTAGAAAAGTAAGTTAAATTCCAAAAAGCAGAAAAAATGGATGAAGAACAATTAAAAAAAGAAGGGGGAAATTTTGCGAAAAACAAAGGTCTTCTGCGGAGATACTTGCTTTTTTTTGCGTTCATTTTTTTGTTGGCGGGAAGTTTTTGGCTGGGTTTTAACCGAGGAAAGGCGCAGACAGTTTCGAAAGAAAAAACGTTCCCCTTGGAGGAATCCATAATTGAAAATAAATCTCCGGAAAACAAACCCGTGGTTGATTTTTCTCTTTTTTGGCGCGTTTGGGAGCTGATGAAAGAAAAATATGTAGACAAAACCTCACTGGATGCCCAACAGATGGTTTATGGCGCGATCAAGGGGATGGTCAAAGCGACCGGGGATCCCTATACAACTTTTTTTGATCCCAAGGAAACCAAATCTTTTTCGGAAGATATCTTGGGAAGCTTTGAAGGAATTGGAGCCGAGCTCGGCATTAAAGATGAAATCCTGACCGTAATCGCTCCGCTGGAAGATTCACCGGCCCAAAAAGCCGGTCTTCGATCGGGGGATAAGATTTTGAAAATTGGAGATAAGCCAACGGCCGACATAACCATTGATGAAGCGGTGGACTTGATCCGCGGCAAAAAAGGAACAGAGGTTGCATTGACTGTTTTACGCGAGGGCGAGCAGGAAACTCGAGAAATTACCATCGTCAGAAATACGATAGAAGTCAAAAGCGTCAAATTGGAATTCAAGGATCCCGACATTGCCTATTTGAAATTGATAAAATTCGGAGAGGAAACATCCAAAGAATTTGATGCGGCCATGAATCAGATCATAGCCCGCGGGTCCAAAGGGATAATTTTGGATATGCGCAATAACCCCGGCGGATTTTTGGATAAATCGGTGGATATCGCCAGCCGCTTGATCGCCAAGGGCAAGATTGTCGTTTCAGAAGAGGATAACGCCGGAAAAAAAGAAAGTCTCTATACCTTAGGGGGGGATAAATTAAGCTCGCTGCCAATTGTGGTGCTCATCAATGAAGGCTCGGCCAGCGCCTCGGAAATTTTGGCCGGAGCGCTGCGCGATGATCGGCAAGTTGAGCTCATTGGTAAGAAATCTTTCGGCAAGGGCTCGGTGCAGGAGCTTTTAGATCTGCCGGGAAATTCTAGCATCAAAATAACAGTGGCTAAATGGCTGACACCTAAAGGGGACTATATTATGGAAACGGGGATAAACCCGGATATTGAGATCGATTTGACACCGGATGATTTTAACAATCAGCGCGATCCCCAGCTTAACAAAGCCTTGGAAGTTATCAAAGAGAAGATGAAGTCGCCAGTTAACTAGTTTCGAAATTTTTGCTATAATGCAGATGAGCTGGTGCATTAAACTAAAAAAATGAGAACTTAAATATATGAAAGTCATTCTGCTTCAAGACATCAAAAGTTTGGGAAAAAAATTGGATATCAAAGAAGTGAGTGATGGATACGCCAGAAATTTTTTGCTGCCAAAAAAGTTGGCAGAAACCGCCACGGATAACGCACTCAAAAAGATAAAAGAGCAGAAAGAAAAAATGGCGCTGGCGGAAGAAAAAAATTTGGAAAATTTTCAAAAAGTGGCAGAAATATTGCAAAACAAAGAAATAATGATTCGCGCCAAGGAAAAAGGCGGAAAACTTTTTGGATCCATTCTGGCGAAAGATATCGTCAAAGAACTCGGTAAGGAAAACATTGAAATTACGGAAAAAGCGGTCGCGTTGGAAAAGCCGATAAAGGCGACTGGCAAATATAAAGTCAAGATAATTTTGGAAAACGGAATTCAGGCAGTGGTCAATCTTTCAGTCGCAGGCATAAAATAATTATTTTAAAAATATAAAATTTAGAGTCGCGGGGGGAGCCTGCCTGCCGGCAGGCAGGCGGCTTTTTATTAAATTTAATTCGCGATTTATAGCATTATGAAAAACAACCGGAAATACATTTTTGTGGTGGGGGGCGTTATGAGCGGGGTTGGAAAGGGCATCACCACCTCATCGATTGGAGCGATTCTCAAGGCGCGGGGTTTTAATGTTACAGCGCTGAAGATCGATCCTTACATAAATGTCGATGCCGGAACAATGAACCCGACAGAGCACGGCGAAGTTTTTGTTTTGAATAGCGGAATGGAATGCGACCAGGATATGGGGAATTATGAGCGGTTTATGAATGTAACTTTGCCGTCGGAGAATTATATGACGACCGGGAGTGTTTATGAAACCGTTATTCATCGTGAGCGAAATTTGGAATATGACGGAAAATGCGTGGAAGTCGTTCCGCATATTCCGCTGGAGGTGATCAAAAGGATCCGACACGCTTCGGATATGGCCAAGGCGGATATTACGCTCATTGAAATCGGCGGCACGGTAGGCGAATATCAAAACATTCTTTTTTTGGAGGCCGCCAGGATGATGAAGATAAAATATCCGGATTCGGTTTTATTCGTGATGGTCAGCTATCTCCCCATTCCGTCCAAAGTGGGCGAGATGAAAACCAAGCCGACTCAATACGCCGTGCGCACGCTGAACGGAACCGGCATTCAGCCAGACGTGATTATCGCACGGAGTGAAACTTTTTTGGATCAAAAAAGAAAGGAAAAAATCGCTATGTTTTGCAATATTCCCGAAAGATATGTCATTTCAGCTCCGGATGTCGAATCAATTTATGAAGTTCCGATCAATTTTGAACGAGATGATCTAAGCCGTTTGCTGCTAAAAAAACTGAACTTGAAATACAAAAAAACCGATCTGAAAAAATGGTATAAGCTGAACGAAAATATGAAGAATCCCGAGGGTAGAGTTACGATTGGAATCGTGGGAAAATATTTTGGCACCGGAGATTTTGTTTTGTCGGATTCTTACATCAGTGTGATTGAGGCGATAAAACACGCTGCCTATGCCAACCGAGTAAAAGTTAAATTTGATTGGATCAATAGTGAAATATTTGAGAAAGATCCAGCCAAGCTGGAGGATCTGCGCAATTATGCCGGCATCGTCATCCCGGGTGGTTTTGGAGCGCGGGGCGTGGAAGGAAAAATAAAAGCCATAGAATTTTTGCGAAATAACAAAATTCCTTTTTTCGGATTATGCTACGGAATGCAGCTGTCAGTCATTGAATTTGCCAGAAATGTTGTGGGGCTGAAAGACGCCAACACGACTGAAATTGATCGGAAAACCACAAATCCGGTCATTGATATTATGCCCGAACAAAAACAAAATTTGGAAGATCATAATTATGGCGCGACGATGCGCTTGGGAGGCTATCCGGCCAAACTAAAAAAAGGCACGCTGGCCTTCAAAGCCTATGGAAAGAGTAAAATTTTCGAACGCCACCGGCATCGCTGGGAGGTTAATCCGGAGTATATTGAAAAACTGGAGAAGGCCGGATTGGTTTTTTCCGGCAAGTCTCCGAATGGCAAATTGATGGAAATCAGTGAATTGCCAGAAAATCGCCATCCCTTTTTTGTTGCCACCCAGTTTCATCCGGAATTTCAGTCTGGCCCGCTAATGCCCCATCCGTTATTTTTTGAATTTATCAAGGCGGCGATTAAAAACAATAAAAATAAGTAATATTAAAAATCCGTGATATGCAATCGCGGATTTTTTTAAAACTATTTTTTCTTACGCCTGCTTTTCCAAAACAGAAACGAATTTTCTTTCTGCCAGCTTGCCGGTGAAAAGGCGGATTTTTTTAGTGGTAAATTTAACGATACCTTTTTTTAGAGCAAATAGAGTATCATCCGCTCCGCGCCGGACATTTTTGCCGGTGCGAAATTTCGTTCCTCTTTGGCGCACGATTATTTGGCCGGTTGCCACTTTTTGGTTACCAAAAATTTTTACGCCTAGTCTTTTGGAAATTGAGTCTCGGCCGAGTTGAGTGGACCCTCCGGCTTTACGATGCGCCATGTTTGTCAGTGAGTGGAACGAGCAGCTACAAACATGAGCGTCCCGCACCAATTCGCAATTAAGACTTAGTAAAAATTAAATACTAAGCCGAAGGCGTTTCCGCGGCACACGTAAACCGAAAATCAAAACTTTCTTCGGAATTGGTGCTGGGAAGCCAAACTGTTACTTACGGATTACATTCTAGCAAAGTATGCTATAATTGTCAACGATGGCCGAGATATACGAAAAAATCAAGCAGTTTTTCAAGAAAAATGAGTTCAGAATCGCATTGTTTCTTGGGCTGATTTTAGTGGCAACAATATCTTTTGAGGCCGGGCTTATTTCAGCGAAAAACAAGCAAAATAGCCCACTTGTCATTGAAAAAATCACTCAGATTAAAAATTTGAGCTCGGAAGGGGCATCGGGAAGCCTGTCTGAGGCTCAAAATTCGGTTCAGGAGGCAAAAGATGGAATAGCCAGCCCGAATATACCAGCGCAAAACCTTTCGGCTGACAAGCAAAATTGCGCCTATGTGGGTAGCAAAAATTCCAACAAATACCATATGCCGACCTGCCGTTTTGCCAAGCTCATTAAGCCGAAGAATATCGTCTGTTTTTCTTCGGTCGAGGATGCGACTACCAAAGGCTATCTGCCAGATAAGGGATGCATCAAGTAAATTCTAATTTCTAATTACTAATTTATAAATAGCAATGAAAACTGATTATACAATTATTTCCAGATTCAGGAATAAGGAGAAATGCGAGTCGCTTATCGAAAAGTTGGCAGAGAAAAACAAAACTTGTTATAATTTTTGCGCTTTACCGGTGGATCCGAATAATCCAAATGCACACCCGGAAGATCAAATGAGGCATCACGAAAGCGTTAAAGATTTTTATACCGATCCATATTTCCAGCATATGTTTGAGCGCGACCTCAACGGCCTAAAAAACGCTGAGAATGTTATTTTGCTTTTGCCTGGCGGAACTTCTGCGCATATCGAAGCTGGGATTGCATACGGTCTCGGAAAAAAGTTAATTTTAATAGGTGAGCCGGAAAAACCGGAATCGTTATACTTAATATTTAGAGAAAGGTACCAAGATATCGATGAGTTTTTAATTTCAATTTAATTTTTACGAGTTTATAAAATATTGTATGAAAAATAATAAAAAAACTGTTATTATTTCTCTCGGCGGGTCGCTCATCGTTCCGGAAGAATTGGACTGGAAATTTGTTAAGAATTTCAAAAAGTTGATTGAGAAACAAATTGAAAAGGGTTACAAATTCGTCATCATCACCGGCGGAGGGAAAATAGCCCGCAAATATATCGCGGCGGCGGCGAAGGTCGATAAAATTAACGACGAAGATAGGGACTGGATTGGAATTCATGCGACGCGAATGAACGCGCACTTTATACGGACGATTTTTAGAAAGCACGCCCATCCGATTATCAATAAAGACCCGCATGATTTCAGGGACTTTCTCCATTTCAAAAGAGAAATTCTGGTGGCTTCTGGCTGGAAGCCGGGATTTTCTACGGATTATGACGCGGTGGTTTTGGCCAAGAATCTCGGCGTCCATCAAGTGATCAATTTATCAAACATCGATTTTGTTTATACCAAGGACCCACGAAAATTTAAAGATGCTAAAAAATTGGAAAACTTAAGCTGGAAAACATATCGCGCGATGGTCGGCAATAAGTGGAGCCCCGGAATGAACGCGCCGTTCGATCCCGTGGCTTCAAAACTGGCCGAGAAATTAGGACTGGAAGTGGCGATTCTCGGCGGTCACAAGCTCAAGAATTTTGAAAATTATTTAGAAGGTAAGAAATTTCAGGGAACTGTAATAAAGTAAAAAAAGAAAAGTAAAAAGTAAAACTTGAACTGAAATAATGAAGGCTCGGAGTTGAATTCGAGCCTTTTTAAATTAGCGTTGCCTTTTCTTATTTCTTTTTTACTATTAGACTTTTAATTTCCTTGTCGATAATTTTGGCCTTTTCCGCTTCTTTTCTGGCCTGCAGAGGTAAAGCACCGAGAATATTTCTGAGAGCGATGCCATCCACCTTCAGGACTGCTTCCCATTTATCGAGCGGTTCCAAAATTTCACGCAGTTTTTTCTCGTCGTATTTATAAGTCTTGCGGAGCGACTGGGCGATAATTCCTTGCGAACCAAAAACCCGATCCACGCCTTCCTGTTCCATATATTGAACAATGTCATCTTGCAATTTAGCCAGCCGGCCCTTGGTGATGGACATGGCGGATTTGAGTTCGATATATTCGCCGATGGCCTTTTCCACTTCTTCCGTATCCACTTTGCGTAGTTCCTTGAATTTGTGCCTCCACATCGGGCAGCGGTTCTGATAACCGCACCAGGCGCAAAGCGGGGAAACTACGGGCTCAAATTTCCCACTCTCGATTATTTTTATCGTGTCCAGAAAAAGTTGCTTGCTTTGCCCTAAGTGATCTAATGTTCTAGTGGAACTTAGCTTTACGCCGTGTTTCAGGTAATATAAGCTGACTTTTATTTTATCCAAATTCTCCGCTTCTTTCGGGTAGCGGGACAAAAATGCATTAAGATATACAGAAAGTTGCAAATCATTATCCACTTTTTCCTGCGACGGCATTTTTTTGGTCGTTTTATAGTCGATAATTTCGTAGCCGTCTTCCGTCTTATCGATGCGGTCAATAATTCCGGAAACTATATGCTTATCTTCATCTTTACCTATTTCAATTTGAAATCGCGTTTCCAAATCAACCACGTTAAAATTGGCCGGATTATTTTTCTGGTAATATTCCTGGATCATTTTTATGCCTTGCGTAAAAGCGGCACGCTCTTCGTCTTCCGAGTCAAAGACGGCCGGATTCCAGGAATTGGCAAAATGCTCCATCGCCTGGTCTAAAGTAGGGGAGAGAATTCCGGGCGCGTGGATAAATTTCATCGTGGAGTGGATGGTTGAGCCGAAAACCGCCTCCTTGGATTTAGGGACTTTGATGCGGTCAATTTCCTGAAATTTATATTTGAGCGGGCAGGACTGATAGGTGTCCAGCGCCGAATACGAGATGCGCATGACCTAAGTATAAAGTATCAGGTTTCAAGTATCAAGCGATAAAAATGTCATCCCGAGCGAAGTCGAGGGATCTAATTTTGTTTACTAAAAGGCGGAAAAGAGATAAAATCAATTTATGAGTCTAAAAAAAGCGGACTTCGCGCCGATAATCAAATATCTCAAGCCCTACAAAAAAGCCATTCAAATTGCGGCTGTTTTTACGGTGTTAGAAAATATATTCACATTAGTCTTGCCACTAATCTATGGGAAAATAATCGACACCGTCGTCAAGGAAAAGCTTTTTAGCATTGAAATAGTTCTGTTGCTGTCCGCCTGGATGGCTATCAGTCTAGTTGGTAATTGGTTTTGGCGGCTCAAATCTAAGCGTTCTTCCAAAATTGCCTATAACGCTTCAGCTGATCTGATGACCCACTCCATTCGTCATTTAGTAAGGCTGCCCGTTGCTTTTCATAAAAGCAAAAAAATTGGCGAGATTATTCAGCGTTTTTCCCGCGCGGACCAATATTTGTATTCCTTGGTCGAGCAGGGAATTTTCGGAACAATTCCAGCCTTAATAACATCCTTCTTGGCTTTCGCGGTTATTTTTTGGATCAAATGGCAGCTCGCTGTTCTATATTGTTTTTTTGTAGTGGTCTATGTACTCTTAACAATCAAGAAAATTGAACCAGTCATCAGTTATCAGAAAAAAACGAATAAAGTATTCGAAAAAGTTTATGGTGATATTTTTGATCGAACGCCCAACATCGTGAACATAAAATCTAATACCACGGAAGAGCTGGAAAATCGCCGGAACATTAAAAATTTCAAAAAAGGATTTATTTTCAATAATAAACATATTGAGATGTGGATGAAACTATCCTTTTGGCAAGAGATCATATTTTCATTCAGTTTCGCTTTTATATTTGGTATGGGAATTTATTTTATTGCAATTGGAAAAATTACCATCGGCCAATTCGTGGTTCTTCTGGCCTATTTAAATATGTTTACGTCATCCATAAACAGCCTGGGTTGGCAGTATAAGCAGCTGCAGGAGGGGATTGTAGCGATTATTCGATCTGAAAAAATTTTTGAAGAAATTCCGGAAAAATACGACGATCCGGAGGCGATTGAACTACAAGATTGTGTGGGAGCGGTAGAATTTCGTCATGTCACATTTTCCTACGAAAAGCAGCACGTGTTGGACGACATTAGTTTTAAGGCACCGGCCGGTAAGATCGTGGCCATTGTTGGAAAAAGCGGGGTAGGCAAGTCAACCCTGGTCAGACTGATCTCGCGCTATATGACACCCGAAAAAGGTGGCATATTCCTGGATGGTACCGATACAAAAAAAATAAAGCTGAAAAATCTTCGGAATCAGATTGCTATTGTGCCGCAGGAAATCGATCTATTTAACGATACAATTAAAAATAATATCGCGTATTCAAAGCTCGGCGCGACAAATGAAGAGATAATTAACGCTGCTAAAGTTGCGCATTGCCACGAATTCATTGAAAAATTTCCCAGAAAATACGAACAGATGGTTGGTGAGAAAGGAGTGAAGCTTTCGACCGGCCAAAAACAGCGGGTGGCCATCGCGCGGGCGATTTTGCGCAATCCGAAAATTTTGATCTTGGACGAAGCGACGAGTGCGCTCGACAGCGAGTCGGAAAAATATGTGCAGGAAGCTCTGGTGGAAGTCATGAAAAATCGCACAACTTTTGTCATTGCGCACCGCTTGAGTACCATCCGCAAAGCCGATTTGATCTTGGTGTTGGAAGGCGGAAAAATTGTCGAATCAGGCAATCATCAGGAACTCATCGAGCACGGCGGAGTTTATCGAAAATTGAGCGAACTTCAGCAAATAAGCGTGTAAAGAGGTCGCTTGACCCCCGTTAGAGACCAGATAATAAAATATCTGGTTTTTTCAATTATATCAGGCATTTGTATAAAGGTCTCTAACGGGTTTGACAGACTAAATGGCTTTTTATATAATCTAAATGCATACTAATTAGGTAGGTATTAACATAATTAATAAAATAAAAACAACTATGGAAAAACAAACCCGGGTGCTTTCCAGGGAACACGAAGCAATTCTCAAGGTTATCAAAGCCCTGGAGCGCGAGCGCGACGAATTGAAATCAGGAAAGAAAGTCAATGAAGAATTTTTTGATAAGGCGCTAGAGTTTATTAAAAATTACGCGGATAAATTCCATCATGCCAAGGAGGAGAACATTTTGTTCGTTGAATTTTGTAAAAACGCACATAAAGCGCATTGTAATCCAGTAGAGCAAATGCTTTATGAGCATAAACTAGGCAGGGAATTCGTAAAAGGCATGGAAATCGCTATGAAAGAAACGGATCTGGACGGTATTGTGAAAAACGCAGAAAGTTATGCTAATTTATTGGAAGAACATATTTTTAAAGAGGACACGATTCTCTATCCAATGATGGATGAAGTATTTGATAAAAAAACCCAGCGATTAATAGCGGAAAATGCGCAGGCAGCCGAGAAAAAATTTAAAAAAGAAGATTTGGAGCGGTATTTGGCGTTCGCTAATAATCTAAAAGGATAGTTTTAAATAAAAAATAAAAATATTGTGCAAAATGTCATGAAGAATGTTGCAATTAATTGGAAAAATATTAAAAACCTCATCGGATATTCCGAGCAGGGGATTGTTAGCAAGGAAATTTTTAAAAATGGCAAAGTTGATGCCACGCTTTTTTGCATGGCCGAAGACACCGCAATTTCGGAGCACACTTCCACCAAGGAAGGGGTTGTCTATGTGCTGGAAGGCAAGGGCATATTCACTTTGGAGGGAGAAGGCATAGCTATGGAGCCGGGGGTGATTATTTCAATGAAAAATAATGCCGTGCATTCGATAAAGGCGCAAAAAAACACATCCTTCATTTTAATATTAGTAAAATAAACCCATGAAGTTTTCCACTAGAGCTGAATATGGCCTCAAGGCCATGGCTAATTTGGCTAAGGATTTTCCAAGGCAAAAAACGGTCAGGGATATTTCGAAAGAGGAAAAAATTTCCGCTAAATATCTTGAGCGGCTGATGGGATGGTTACGGAATAAAAATTTAGTTCAAAGCCACAAAGGAAAAAGCGGTGGATATATTTTAGCCCGCAACCCCGCAAAAATAAAAGTCGGGGAAATAGTGGAAATTTTGGAGGGGCCAATCTCACCAATGGGATGCGTAGGAAAAATTTGCGCATTAGAACATAAATGTTCTTCTAGCTTCGTTTGGGCGAAAGTCGGAGTGCAGATCAAAGAAACTCTTTACGCAATCAAATTAAGTGACTTAATTTACACCAAAAAATAAACTTATGGCAAAGAAAATATATCTAGACTACGCGGCCACAACGCCAATGGACAAAGAGGTTTTCAGCACAATGAAACCATATTTCAGCGAGAAATTCGGCAATGCTATGTCCATCCATAGCTTCGGGCAGGAGGCGCTGGCGGCGATCGACAAGGCCAGGAGTGCGTTGGCCGAATTCCTCCACGCAACTTCCGCCGAAATAATTTTTACCAGCGGAGCTACGGAATCAAATAATCTGGCAGTGAAGGGGATCATCAAGTCCTACCAAACACAATCCGGCAGTCAAAAGCGCAAACCGCATATAATCACCACTTCTTTTGAGCATCACTGCGTCCTCTATGCGTGCCGTTCAATGGCCAAAGAAGGACTGGCTGAAGTTACGTATGTGAAGCCCGGCAAAGACGGATTGATAAAAGTCGCTGACATCAAACGGGCGATCCGGCCGAACACAATTTTGGTTTCCGTCATGTATGTCAACAATGAAATCGGGACTGCCCAGCCGATCAAGGAAATAGGCAAGCTTATAAAATTAACCAACGACCAACGACCAACGACCAACCACAAAATTATTTTCCACACGGATGCAAC
>Ga0051980_10003428_pt1 | contig 11993 bp, 10 predicted proteins | sample CryGey13umfilter_2_FD_55014 | JGI IMG/M metagenome (GOLD analysis project Ga0051980, IMG submission 55014) | Groundwater microbial communities from aquifer in Utah, USA - Crystal Geyser 4/9/14 3 um filter | ecosystem: Environmental > Aquatic > Deep subsurface > Groundwater | place: USA: Utah...
GCAACCAAAGCCATGACAACGAACAAGACGGCCAGGCCAATCAGGGCAAAGCTGTTGTGGGTAATCTGAAAAAAGCCTTTGGTGAGGATGGTCGTGGCTTGTCTCAGGCGGAAACTCATGTTGTAAGACGCTGTCATAGCTTCTCCTTCTTGCGCGAGGGCCGTTGTGTGCTTCAAGACAAACTTGAAACTCACACCGGGGACCCAAGCATGGGTTGTTACGCTATCAATATCCTGCGGTTACTGGCCTGGTGGTGCAGAGATTTGATGTTGCCGGGTTCGGCAGCGGATAAGGGTTATCCCTTGGTTTTGTCAAGGTTGGCGAATTCTAGAGGCGGTGAATATACCTAGTCAACCATATAAATTAGGTTTTATATTCTAGAAAATGTCTGGAAATTCAACGATGAACGTTAAAACAGTGTCATTGCGATCGCATTGAAGCAAGCAAGCCATGACCCAAACTGCATGAATTGCGGCATGATTTCGCGCCTCTCGTTGACGACCAATGCGAACAGTTTGAGGTGTATGAACAGCCTGTCGAGATTCGTCTCAAATTGTTTTTTTGGTCAAGCGCCAAAACGCGGCGAAAATAGGGTTTATTCCCGCTGCCTGGCAGTGGGCACCTACTCTATTAGTGCGCGATGTCGATGTTCCCTTTTTCTACCCAAAACAAAGCAGCCCCCACTCCTGACGCACCTGCCGTCAGCGCCAAAACCGCCCAAGCGCATCCGCTCGATGCCATGACGCTGGGTGCGTTTTCCAAGCAAACCTCGGGTGAGCGCATGGCCTGCATTCGCGAATGGCTGGCGACCAGTCCGAGCGCCGACCAGTTGCAGCAGGTGTTCAAGGAACTCAGCGGCAAGGACAAGGGCGCTGCCAAATTGCTGCGTGAAAAGCTCGACGANATCAAGCGCAGCAAAACGCAGGCCACCATTGCACTTGAATGGACCGACAAGGCCCAGGCTCTGCTGGCCCTGAGCAAGCTCAACCTGGCCGATGCCCTGGCCTGGCAGCGCGATGCCGCCAAAGCCGGCGCGCCACTCAGCAAAGAGCCGCTGGCCGGCCTGAAAGCCCAACTGGTCGAGCGCGTGCGCGCCATCGAAGATTTGCAGCACCGGGTGCAGGTGCAGCGCGAGGCAGCGGTGCTGTTGGCGCAGCGCATCGAAGTGCTGTCCACCAAACCCTGGACCGATGCCCAAGCCGCCCNGGAGGCGCTGGCCTTGGACGTGGTGCATTGGCAAACCGAGGCTGAGGCGTTGCAGGGCGACGCCAACTGGGCCAGTGTTGATGTGCGTTTTGTATCGCAGTTGAACGACTCGCAAGCGCAGTTGCAACTGGTCTGGCAGGCTTTCCAGGAAGCGCTGGCGCTCACGGTGACTGCCGCACAAGACGCCAGTGCGCCGTTGCCCAAGGTGCCGGTGTGGGCTGATGAACTGCGCGTGGCGCGTGGTGTGCCGCTAGAGGCCGTGGTAACGCCCTCCAAGCCCAAAGTGGACCCCGAGATTCGNGCCAAGGCCACAGCTTTTGTGGCTGAGGTGCTGGCCAAGCTGGAGCATGAAATGGCCCAGGGCCATGGCAAGGCCAGCGCCGGTGCGGCCAACGCTTTGCGCCAGGCGCTCAAGGACAACGGCCGTNTGATTGACGATAAGCTTGAAGCGCAGGCCCATGCGGCGCTGGTAGCAGCCGGCGAACTCGAAGGCTGGCAACGCTGGCGCGCCGATCAGTTGCGCGAAGAACTGGTGACCAATGCCGAAGGCTTGCTCAAGCGCCCCGAGGGCCAGGCCATGGGGGGCCGCAAGATGCAGGACCAACTGCGTGCACTGCGTGAGCAGTGGAAGCTGACCGACCAGGGCGGCGTGCCCAACCATGCGCTGTGGAAACGCTTTGACGAAGCCTGCAACGAAGCCCACAAGGTGGTGGAAGCCTGGCTCGAGAAAATGAAGGCCGAGTCGGCCGAGCACCGCGCCCAGCGCCTGGCGCTGATCGAAGAACTCAAGGCTTGGGCCGAGGCCAACCGGGTGGCGCTGGACGACGACTGGAAGGGCTTTAGCCGTNTGCTGCACCAGTTTGGCGACCGCTGGCGCGATTCTGGCCATATCGGCGAAAAAATGTTTGCCGAACTGCAGCCGCTCTGGAAAGCCGCCATCGACCACGCGGCCGAGCCGCTCGAAACCCTGCAAAAGCTCAGCCTGGATGCGCGCCATGCCATGATCGATGAAGCCCGTGCGCTTGGCGAAGAGCCCATGCTGCGCATCGATGCCGTCAAGGCGCTACAGCAACGCTGGCAGGCCGAAGCGCACCGCGTGCCGATCGACCGCCGCCAGGAGCAAAAACTCTGGGACGCGTTCCGCAAACCGATCGACGAGGCCTTCAACCGCAAAACAGCCGAGCGCGAGAAAGCACAGGGCGCCTTGGGCGAGCGCGACCGCACCGTGCTGGAAGCGTCCAAAGCGCTGCAGGCGGCCAATGCCTCAGGCGATGCGCAGGCCATTCGTGCTGCNATGGCTACGCTTGATGCCGCGCTGAGCGGCCAGGTCCAGGCGCAGGCCGCTGTGGCTGCTGCCGGGCCTGCCGAGGCGAATGTGACAACGGCTTTGTCTGACGCTGCGGCGCATGATTCTGCATCAGTGTCTGCCTCTGCTGCTGCGTCAGTAGACGCAGCGGAGGAGACAAAGGCTTCTGCGGGTGAAGCTGTGGCAGGCGAGGATTTGCCGGGCGAAACTGTAACGGGTGAGCCCGTTGCAACCGAGGCCGCCGAAGCTGCGCCAGTCGCTGAAACGGCCAAGCCTGTGGCGCCGCCCAAGCGCGTGATTGCGATGCGCGGCGACGACCGCCCTGGCATGAAAAAAGAAGAACCCGCTACCATGGGCCGCAGCGGCAAGTTTGGTGACCGCAAGGATGGCGGCCGCCCCGGTGGCCGTGATGCACGCGGCCCGGGCCGCATGGACGAGCGTGGTGGCGCACGTGGTGACCGCGCGGACCGTCCCGCCTATGGCGAGCGCTCTGACGCGCCGCGTTTGGGTGACGCCGCCTTCAGGGCGCAGCGCGACGCGCTTGAGCAAGCCCAGTTTGCCCTGCGCAAGCTGGCAGCCCAGGCGCATGGCGAGGCCTTGACGCATTTGCTGGCGGCTTGGGAGACGCGCGACGCGGACCAGGTGCCAACGGTTCAGGAACTGGGCAACCGGGTCAGCCCGGCAGCGCGCGGGGCCTGGGTCAAGGCGCTGTCGCAGCCCGCATCTGGCGAAGCCGCAACGGCCTTGCTGCGGCTTGAAATGGCTGCCGAATTGCCCACGCCAGCCGAGCAGATGAGCGCGCGGCGCATGTACCAATTGCAGTTGCTCACCAAGCGAAATGACCCAACACCGGCGCAAACCTGGGCGCAAGATGCAGCAACCGTGCTGGCATCAGGTTTCGACGCGGCGCAGGTGCGCCGCCTGCAAAACACACTCAAGGTGCTGTTGAAGCCGTAAAACCTCAGGCGCTGGGTGCCACCGCGACGCGTCGGGGTGCGTGGCCAGCCTGTAGTCGCAGCACTTCGAGCCGGGGTGGCTGCGCTTTGGNGTCCCAATCGCTCAAGACCAGCCGCCGCCATACCGGCTGCTGGCTGTTATCGATTACGTGGTCTTTGGGCATGTGGGTGTGGCCGTGGATCAGGGTGCTGGCGGTGTTGGCCTGTAACCAGGCCTTGGCCTCATTGGCGTCCACGTCGGCATAGCTGGCGCCGTCAGCTAGGCGCGGTTGGCTTTGGGCGCGCAGCGTGCGCGCCAGGGCCTGGCGTTCGGCCAATGGCTTGGCCAAAATTGCCTGCTGCCATGCCGGGTTGCGCACCTGCAGGCGAAACTGCTGGTAGGCCACATCATCCAGACACAGCGCGTCGCCATGTGACAGCAACCCGCGCTGGCCATCAAAGTCGAGCACGGTCGGGTCAGGCAGCAGCGTCATGCCGCAGCCCTTGGCAAAGTCATCACCCAGCAAAAAATCGCGGTTGCCGTGCATGAAGTAAACCGGCAGGCGCGCTGACGTGGCCCGGATGATCTGCTGACATTGCAGCGCGAAAGCGCCATCGGGGTCGCCAGCCGCACGGGTGATATCGTCGCCCACCCAAACCTCGAACAGGTCGCCAAGAATGAACAGCGCGTCCGCTGGCGTGCTCGCCATGTAGCGCTGCCAAGCGGCAAAGGTGGCCGGCTCGCTGGCCTGCAGGTGCAGGTCGGAGATAAAGTCAAGCGTGCGCCAGCGGGCCGGGGCTGAGACCTCGGACCCAGCCACGGGTTCGACGTACTGGTTGGCTGGCGCGTGGCGGGACATTTGAGTCCCCGTGCGGTTACAGTGCGACGGCTTTTTCGATCACCACGTCTTCCAGCGGCACGTCGTCATGGTAGCCCTTGCGGCCGGTTTTGACNGCCTTGATCTTGTCTACCACGTCAATGCCGCCCACCACTTTGCCAAATACGGCGTAGCCCCAGCCCTGGGCGCTGGGTGCGGTGTGGTTCAGAAAGCTGTTGTCGGCCACGTTGATGAAAAACTGGGCGGTGGCTGAGTGCGGGTCGCTGGTGCGCGCCATGGCCACGGTGTAGTTGAGGTTTTTCAGGCCATTGTTGGCTTCGTTTTCGATCGGCGCGTCGCAGGGCTTTTGCGCCATGCCGGGTTCCATACCGCCGCCTTGCACCATGAAGCCGGGAATCACGCGGTGAAAAACAGTGTTGTCGTAGTGGCCCTTGTTGACGTAGGCGAGGAAGTTGGCGGCGCACTTGGGCGCTTTTTCGGCGTCGAGTTCCAGCGTGATGGTGCCGTAGTTTTTGATGTGGAGTTCGACTTGGGGATTGCTCATGATTTATTTCACCAGGGTTGCGGAGTTGATAAGAATGGGGNTTTTGGGCACGTCGACACCAAACGGGCCGCCGGGGCCGGTGGGTGTGGCCTTGATGGCATTGATCACCTCCATGCCTGAGATCACTTTACCAAAAACCGTGTAACCAAACAGGCGCTTGGAATTCAACAGGTCAGCGCGGGGCGTGTTGGTATACACCTCGCCCTGGAATTCAAAACGCGGCACCGGGTCACCGGGCGGAATGGCGACGGGGTCGAGGCGGCGGTTGTCGGCCACGTTNATGAAAAACTGGGCGGTGGCCGACTGCGGGTCGGAGGTGCGTGCCATGGCCAGGGTTCCGACCGTGTTGCGCAACCCTTTTTCATGGGCCATGCGGCCTTCATGGACGACTGGCGCTCGGGTGGNTTTTTGCTGGTAGTTGGCGTCGAAGCCGCCACCCTGGACCATGAAGTTGCCGATCACACGATGAAAAATGGTGCCGTCATAGTGCTTTTCAGTGACGTACTGCAAAAAATTCTCTACCGTCTTGGGTGCCTTTTCGGGGTACACCTCCACCACAAAGTCGCCCGCTGAGGTGGCAAATTTGACCTGTGGCGCGGCTTGCGCCAGCGTCAGGTTGGCCGCAGTCAACAGCGCCGTGGCGGCGACTGCGCTGCGCGCCCAGATACCAAATNTCTTGAAATTCATCTGCTTGCTCCTTGGGAAAAGTTGGCTAAAACCGGGCTGATTGATGCACAACCGCGGCGGGAACGTAGGCCTTACGGCAAAGACTTGAAGACGTCACCGATCAAGGTCAATTTGCGCGGCAGTGCGGCATTNCCGCTGTCGAGTTGCAGGGCTTTGCTGTAGGCCTGACCGGCCAGTCGGGCATAAACATCGCCCAGATTTTCATAAGCCGTTGCATAAGCCGGGTTGGCGCGGATCGCCATTTCGAGCGCTGCGCGCGCCTCGTCATACTGACCGTGCGCAGCCTGTAGCACCGCCAGGTTGTTGTAGGGCTCGGGCAGTTCGGGGTAGTCTTGCGTGAGGCTGGTAAAGGTGGCCATGGCCTCGGCCTGCTGGCCAAGATTGCGCTGAATCACGCCTTTGAGAAAGCGCATTTGGGGGTCGGCCGGCTTGGTCGCCAGGTGGCTTTCCACCTTGACCAGAGCCTCGGCAAACTTGTTGGCGCGCACCAGTTCACGGGTGTCCGAGTATTCGTCCGCCTGGCTTGCCAGCGCCAAAAAGGTGCCGGCAAGGATGAGACAACGCAGGGTTTTTCGTACGACGGAACGGGCGTGCTTCATGGGTGGGTGGGTCTGATGGGGTGGCTCGTCCTGCCTGCCCGCAGGTGTTGACAGGGCCTTATACTGACAAGAATTGTAGCCGACGGGGCTTTTTTTGGGGTGTTGGCCGGTCGCTACACGCCACGCTGCATGCGCCCGGTTTGCGCACCCCAACTGGCACTGCATTGACCCCTCCATTGGATTTGAACGACTCATGAGTTTGCGCATTTACAACACGATGTCTCGTGTGATTGAAGCTTTTACGCCGCTGCAAAGCGGCCATGTCCGCATGTATGTGTGCGGCATGACGGTGTATGACCTGTGCCATCTGGGCCACGCGCGGGCCATGGTAGCGTTCGATGTGGTGCAGCGCTGGCTCAAGCGCAGCGGCTACCAGGTCACTTATGTGCGCAACGTGACCGATATTGACGACAAAATCATCAAACGCGCCCTGGAAAACGGTGAAACCATCCGCGCCCTGACCGACCGCATGGTGGCTGCCCTGCACCAGGACGCCGATGCGCTGGGCATCGAGCGCCCCACNCACGAGCCGCGCGCCACCGACTACGTACCGTCCATGCTCAAGCTCATCGGCCAGTTGCAGGACAAGGGGCTGGCTTATCAAAGTGGCGACGGCGACGTGAACTTTGCGGTGCGCAAATTCGACGGCTACGGCAAGCTCAGCGGCAAATCGCTTGACGAATTGCGCGCTGGCGAGCGTGTGGCCGTAACTGACGGCAAGACCGATCCGCTCGACTTTGTGCTGTGGAAATCGGCCAAACCGGCGGAACCCATTGATGCCAAATGGGGCAGCGTGTATGGCACCGGGCGACCGGGCTGGCACATCGAGTGCTCGGCCATGTGCGGCGATTTGCTGGGCCAGACGGTCGACATTCATGGTGGTGGTGCCGACTTGCAGTTTCCCCACCATGAAAACGAAATAGCCCAAAGCGAAGGCGCCACCGGCCAGCCCTTGGCGCGCTTCTGGATGCACAACGGCTTTGTCACGCGCGACAACGAGAAGATGTCCAAAAGCCTGGGCAACTTTTTCACCATCCGCGAAATTTTGGCCCGCTTCGATGCCGAAACGCTGCGTTTTTTCATTGTGCGCGCGCACTACCGTAGCGCCCTGAACTACAGCGATGTGCACCTCGAAGACGCCCGTCAGTCACTCAAGCGCCTGTACACCGCGCTGGCGCTGGTGCCGCCTGACACAGTTGTTATCGATTGGACCGAACCCTTTGCAGCGCGCTTCAAGACTGCCATGGACGAGGACTTTGGCGCGCCTGAAGCCGTGTCCGTGCTGTTCGAGTTGGCTGGTGAAGTCAATCGAACCCGCTCGGGTGCGCTGTCGGGTGTGCTGAAAGCGCTGGGCGGCTGCCTAGGGTTGCTTCAGCAAGATCCTCATGCGTTTTTGCAGTCGGGCGCGGCTCTGAGCGAAGCCGACATTACCCAGCGCATTGCCGAGCGGGCGGCGGCCAAGGCCGCCAAAAACTTTGCTGAGGCTGACCGCATTCGCCAAGAGTTGCTGGCGCTGGGCATCGTGCTGAAAGACGCGGCCAGCGGCACCACTTGGGAAGTTACCAAATGATGGTGCTGTCATGATGACTGCTGTAGAAAATTGTCCGACGCCTTCTTATTGGGCGGACGCCTGCAAGCATCTGGTGAAAAAAGACCGCGTCATGAAGCGGTTGATCCCGAAATTCGGCAAGACCTGCCTGCAAAGCCGGGGCGATGCCTTTGCCACGCTGGCGCGCAGCGTGGTCGGTCAGCAAATTTCGGTCAAAGCGGCGCAAACCGTGTGGGACCGATTCGCTGGACTAACGCCCACGATGACCCCCGCGCAGGTGCTCAAGCTCAAGATCGACGACATGCGCTCGGCGGGTTTGAGTGCGCGCAAGGTGGAATACCTGGTCGACCTGGCGATTCACTTTGACGGTGGTTTGGTGCGCGTTGACGACTGGACGGCGATGGACGACGAGGCCATCATCGCCGAACTGGTGGCCATTCGTGGCATTGGCCGCTGGACCGCCGAGATGTTTCTGATTTTTCACCTGATGCGCCCCAATGTGTTGCCGCTGGACGATGTTGGCCTGATCAACGGCATCAGCAAAAGCTATTTCTCGGGCGAGGCCGTCAGCCGCAGCGAAGCGCGTGAAGTGGCGCTGGCCTGGGCGCCATACCGCACCGTGGCAACTTGGTATATTTGGCGCTCGTTGGATCCGGTGCCGGTGGAATACTGATCTGTTTTTTTAAATTTGAAAATGTCCGTCATTGCGAGCGAAGCGCGGCAATCCAGGATGCCTGGGGCCATGGGTTGCCACGTCGCTGGCGCTCCTCGCAATGACGGGTCTTATTGCAATGGTGGGCGACAAAGATGTTCGCAAGCATTCAATCCCCCGATCGTTTAACAGGAGCCCATCATGGCTAAAAAAACCTTCCTCGATTTCGAGACCCCGATCGCCGAGCTGGAAAACAAGATTGAAGAGCTGCGCTACGTGCAGACCGAGTCGGCGGTCGATATTTCGGCTGAAATCACCCAGTTGGCCAAGAAAAGCCAGCAGCTCACCAAAGACATCTACAGTGACCTGACGCCCTGGCAAATCACCAAGATTGCGCGCCACGCCGAGCGCCCCTACACGATGGACTATGTGAACGAGCTGTTCACCCATTTTGTCGAGCTGCATGGTGACCGGCACTTTGCCGACGACCTCAGCATCGTCGGCGGACTGGCGCGTTTCAACGGCACGCCGTGCATGGTGATCGGCCAGCAAAAGGGCCGCGACACCCGCGAGCGTGCCAGCCGCAACTTTGGCATGAGCAAGCCCGAGGGCTACCGCAAAGCCTTGCGGCTGATGAAAACTGCCGAAAAGTTCAAGCTGCCGGTGTTCACCTTTGTCGATACGCCCGGCGCCTACCCCGGCATCGAAGCCGAAGAGCGCGGCCAGGCCGAAGCCATCGGTCGCAACATCTTCGAGATGGCGCAGCTTGAGGTGCCGATCATCGTCACCATCATCGGCGAGGGTGGCTCGGGCGGCGCGCTGGCGATTTCGGTGGGCGACCAATTGCTGATGCTGCAGTATTCGATTTACTCGGTGATCAGCCCCGAGGGTTGCGCCTCCATTTTGTGGAAAACCTCCGACAAGGCGCAGGAGGCTGCCGACGCGCTGGGCATCACCGCGCACCGCCTGAAAGCCCTGGGCGTGATCGACAAGATCGTCAACGAGCCGGTGGGCGGCGCGCAGCGCGACCCCAAACAAATGGCGGCTTTCCTCAAGCGCGCCTTGACCGAAGCGTACCGCCAGGTCAGCGACCTCAAGGTGGCAGACTTGCTGGCGCGGCGCTACGAGCGGCTGCAAAGCTATGGCCGCTTCACTGACACCAAGACCACAGGCAAATAACCTCTCTACCTCGTCGTTGCGAACGAAGTGACGCAATCCATGACCTCCGACTGCATGGACTGCCGCGCTTCGCTCGCAGTGACGGAGCTCCCGTTCAAGGTTTGTGTATGGTATCGGGCCGATTCAGTGGGTTTGCCATGACGCAGTCCNTTGAGCAGGCCATGGCTGCCTTTCAACCAGCCTTGCCACTGGCCGTAGCCTACAGCGGCGGTGCCGATTCCACTGCGCTGCTGCTGGCCTGCGCACGCCGATGGCCGGGTCAGGTGACGGCGGTGCATGTGCACCACGGCCTGCAGGCAGCGGGCGACGACTTCGAGCGCCATTGCCGGGCCTTTTGTGAGCGGCTGCAGGTGCCGTTGGTGGTGCAAAAAGTCGATGCCCGCCATGCCTCGGGGCAAAGCCCTGAAGCCGCCGCGCGCCACGCCCGCTACCGGNCCATCGAGGCGCTGGCGCAGCATGGACCCGTTGCCTTTCAAGCCGTCCAAACCATCGCCATCGCACAGCACGCCGATGACCAGGTCGAAACCCTGTTGCTGGCGTTGAGCCGCGGTGCCGGCCTGCCGGGCCTGAGCGCCATGCCAGCGCAGTGGCAGCGCGCCGGCCTGACCTGGTGCCGCCCCTTGCTGCAGGTCAGCAGCGCGGCGATACGGGCCTGGCTTAAGGCGCAGGGTACAGACTTCATCGAAGACCNCAGCAATGTCGATGAACGCTTTACCCGCAACCGCATTCGAGCGCGTCTTATGCCCCCACTGCAAGCCTGTTTTCCCCAATTTCGAGACACTTTTGCCCGCAGCAGCCGCCACGCGGCGCAGGCGCAANCCCTGCTGCAGGAGGTGGCGGCTGAAGACCTGAAGCGCATCGGCGTGCCGCCCGACATCAAAGCCATGCAAACCTTAAGCCGTCCGCGGCTGGTCAATCTGCTGCGCCACTGGCTGTTGAGCGTGTACCAGGCCACACCGGCTGCCGCGCAACTTGATGAATTGACAGCGCAACTCGAGGCCTGCCGCACCCGTGGCCACCAGTTGCACATCAAGGTGGGGCAGGGCTTTTGTGTCAGGCGCGGAAAAACCCTTGATTGGTACAATCCGCAGCTTTTGCAACCCACCTCGACCCCTTCATGTCCTTGATTGTTCACAAATACGGCGGTACCTCGATGGGCTCAACCGAGCGCATCAGCAATGTCGCCAAACGCGTCGCCAAATGGGCGCGCGTCGGCCACCAGATGGTGGTGGTGCCCAGCGCCATGAGTGGCGAAACCAACCGTTTGCTGGCTTTGGCCAAGGAACTCGCGCCGTCCACCCTGACCGACGCTTACAGCCGCGAACTCGACATGCTGGCCGCCACCGGCGAGCAGGCATCGAGCGCCTTGCTGGCCATTGCGCTNCAGGCCGAGGGCCTGGAGTCGGTGAGCTACGCGGGCTGGCAGGTGCCCATTCGCACCAACAACGCCTACACCAAGGCTCGTATTGAATCCATTGACGACAAACGCGTGCGCGCCGACCTTGCGGCCGGGCGGGTTGTCATCGTGACTGGTTTCCAGGGCCTGGACGAATCAGGCAACATCACCACGCTGGGCCGCGGCGGCTCTGACACCTCGGCCGTGGCCGTGGCGGCGGCCATGAAAGCCGATGAATGCCTGATCTACACCGACGTCGATGGCGTGTACACCACTGACCCACGCGTGGTGCCCGAGGCGCGCCGTCTGGAAACGGTGAGCTTTGAGGAAATGCTGGAGATGGCCTCCATGGGCTCCAAGGTGCTGCAGATTCGCTCAGTCGAGTTTGCCGGCAAATACAAGGTCAAACTGCGTGTGCTCTCGAGCTTCACGCCGTGGGATATCGACATCAACACTGAGGCCGCCAGCGGCACCCTGATCACTTTTGAGGAAGACGAAAACATGGAGCAAGCCATCGTTTCAGGCATCGCGTTCAGCCGCGACGAGACCAAAATTTCTGTGCTGGGCGTGCCCGACAAGCCCGGCATTGCCTACCAGATTCTGGGTGCCGTGGCTGATGCCAACATCGAAATCGACATGATCATCCAGAACATCAGCAAGGGTGGTTTGACCGACTTCAGTTTCACCGTGAACCACGGTGACTACGCCAAGACCATGGATTTGCTGAAAAACGTGGTGATGCCCAAGCTCGGCGCTGAGGAAGTGGTGGGCGANACCAAGATNTGCAAGGTCTCCATTGTGGGCATCGGCATGCGCAGCCATGTGGGCGTGGCCAGNACCATGTTCCGCGTGCTCAGCGAAGAAGGCATCAACATCCAGATGATTTCCACCTCCGAGATCAAGACGTCGGTGGTGATCGACGAAAAATACATGGAGCTTGCCGTGCGCGCGCTGCACAAGGCATTTGGTCTGGATCAGGCGCCAGCCTGAAACAAGCCCCAAGTCGTGACATAATCGCGGCTCTGATTTTCAGGAAACGTGACCGAGTGGCCGAAGGTGCTCCCCTGCTAAGGGAGTATGGGGTGTAGAGCCTCATCGAGG
>Ga0051980_10003429_pt1 | contig 11993 bp, 10 predicted proteins | sample CryGey13umfilter_2_FD_55014 | JGI IMG/M metagenome (GOLD analysis project Ga0051980, IMG submission 55014) | Groundwater microbial communities from aquifer in Utah, USA - Crystal Geyser 4/9/14 3 um filter | ecosystem: Environmental > Aquatic > Deep subsurface > Groundwater | place: USA: Utah...
GGTCGGCCAAAGAAAGGCGAAGAGCGCCCCAAAACCATGACTCGTATTGAAAGACAAGCTGCAGGGATGCCACTGGCTGCGATGCTGGCGGAACTCCCCAGNCCCTGTGATGTTGGCAAGAAACAAAACAGCAAAGGGCACTTCATCAAATGGAATGGTTACAAACTGCATATTGATGCAGCCGATGGCGGTATTCCCATCAGTTGCTTATTGTCATCAGCATCCTTGCACGATTCTCAAGCCGCCATTCCACTGGCGGAGATGACTAACAGTCGAGTTTGTAACCTGTATGACCTGATGGATTCCGCCTATGATGCTCCGGGTATTCATGCTCATAGTCGTAGTCTTGGCCATGTGCCAATTATCGACCCTCACCCGCGAGGCGCTGTGGGCAAACAGATGCTGAGAGCGGAAAATAAAGCGCGTGCAGCGATCAACATGAAACCATCTGAAATGGTACGCTATCATGAACGCAGCACCGTTGAGCGGGTCAATGGTCGTTTGAAGGACGAGTTTGGAGGGCGTCACCTGCGCGTACGCGGCCATGCCAAGGCGATGTGTCATTTGATGTTCGGTATCCTGGCTCTTACGGCGGACCAACTCATGCGTATGATTCAATAACCTGTCTATACGCCAAACCTGAAGCATCAAAAGGCATGATGATATCAATGCCATGGCATGGCTCGCCCTGAAAACCGGAAAACGCCGGAAAAATAACTCAACCTGGAGAAACCCGCAGGAAGAACGAAAATTAAAACGATAAATCCAACGGCTTAGGCGCTGACATTCAATTTTNCTCAGACTTTTGCAAGTGGCTCGCAGGTATCACTATTTTTGCCTATATCCGCATGATGCGGCTCAGGCGGGCTTCGTACCGGCTGGTGTTCTGCAAGGAAGATCGGATCATCGATATTGCGCTGGATACCGGTTTCGAGAATCCGGAATCCTTTTCGCGGGCCTTTAAACAATCATTCGGACAATCACCCTCTCAATTCAGAAAAAAGCCGTTATGGCAGCCGTGGAACGAGCAGTTCCAACCGCCGCCAAGGCAAAGGAGCGAGAAAATGGAAGTAGATATAGTCGATTTTGCAGAGACCAGGGTGGCGGTGCTGGAGCATCGCGGAGCGCCGGAACTGGTCAACGATTCGGTGATGCAATTTATCGAATGGCGCAAACAGAGCGGGCTATCACCGCTGAAAACCAGCCGCACGCTGGGTCTGGTCTATGATGACCCGGCCACGGTGGTGCCGGAGCAGTTCCGCTTCGATATCTGTGGTGAGGTCTCTTCGGATGTACAGGCAAACCCGCAAGGCGTGAAAAGCGGGGTGATTCCGGGCGGTCGTTGTGTGGTGATCCGCCATCACGGACCGCATGAGCGGCTCGGTGAGAAGATTTATTATCTCTACCGGGACTGGTTGCCGGAGAGCGGGGAGGAGCTGCGCGATGCCCACCTCTTTTTCCACTACCTGAACCTGCGCTCGCAAGTTGAGGAGCATGAGCTCATCACCGATATCTACCTGCCGTTGAAATAGCTGCCGGTTTCAGCCTATCATATAATGTCGATCACCCCGGTCAGGTAGAAGGCCACTACAGACAGCGTGGTGTTATCAGCAGTAGTTGTTGCCAAAAATTGGGATCTTATTCCGATGTGCGGGGCCGCGGGTGGTAGTTTTCTATCCAGGCACCGCTGAACTCCCGCTCTTTCATATAAGCACGGAGGGCCCGTCTGGCTGCTCGCTTACTGGCGAAGCCGGGGATACGTATGCGATAATAGGTCTGATCGCCAATCGTGACCAGGACCAGTTCGGTTGCTACACCCCGGTGGTTCAGGTTCGCACGTATGTTTTCGGCAATAGCTACCGTGGAAACCGATGTTAAATTGACTGCCCAGACCATGCGCGTATTGGCTGGCTGGGGTGCAATCACCTTGCGGGAGACCGGGTCTATTTCCAGATGCAGCATGGTGGCGGGGGACGGCGCTGCCTGTGTCGGGGTCTGTGCTTGCTGCTGCTCAGCAGTGGGGGTTGGCTCGCTCTGAGCCGTCACGGCAGCAGGCTCCCCGGCCTGTTCCGGTTCGGCGGCCTGCTCTTCAACCTGCTCCGCTGCGTCAGCGGGTTCTTCGCTCAGCTCCGGCGCGGCTGCTTGTTCCTCAATCTGATCTGGTGAAACAACAGGTTCTTCTTCGCTCTGCTCCGGCGTGGTTGATTGCGGCTCGTTGTTTTCCGTGGCCGTGATAGGAGCCGGTGCCATTTGCTGATCCATGGTGGCAGGCGCAACCGGTTGTGCTGTGGTTTGCGCGGGAGCACTCTGTGACGCCGATTGCCCGGTTTCGGTGACGGCGTGCTTGTCATTACCAACATGGAGAGCCAGCCAGATAGCAGTGCTGAGAAGGATAGCGAAAACAAAGCCGGCCAGCAGAATAATGGTGGGATCTGTTGTTGGTTCGGGTTTTCCTGTCCCTGCAGGCGTTGTGGTGTGCGATGGAGATGTGTTCGTTTCGGTCAGGATCGCATCGGACAGGACTGGTTCGATCAGTTCGTGGTCATCGTCATAGTATTCGTCGTCGTCATAGTCTGATGACTTTGACAAATCCGCATTGTTTGCCAAATCCATATCGGCATCATCCTGAAATTGGGCAATGAGCGAATCGAGGTAAGCTGCCTGATCGCTATCCGCCTGTTCAACTGATTGTATTTGCTTATCCCTGCCGGAATTGTCTTCGGACACGTGCCCCTCCATCCCCTTAGTTCCCGTAAGTTGGCGAGTGTTTCATTACCGCGGCAAGATGTCCATGACTCAGCTGGCCGGGGAGGTGCCCGCACCGCTGATTGGTCGGCCCGGGCGTTTGAACGCCATGCGGGCGCGCTCCACTTCTGCGCGGATCACGCACCCTTCAACATGATCATTTACCAAGCCCATGGCCTGCATAAAGGCGAAGGCTGTGGTAGGGCCGACAAATTTCCAGCCGCGCTTTTTCAACGCTTTGGCGAGGGCAATCGACTCCGGTGAGGTGGAGGCCGTTTGCGGCTCTGCAGGATGCATTGCTTCGTAGCGCCAGACAAAGGCGGCGATAGAGCCCTCCTGCTGTGCCAGGTCGCAGGCGCGCTGGGCATTATTGATCACCGCCTCGATCTTGCCGCGATGGCGGACGATACCGGCGTCATTCAGCAGACGCGCCACATCGCCTTCACCGAATGCCGCGACCTGCTCGAAATCGAAGCCGCAGAATGCGGCGCGGAAATGCTCGCGCTTGGCAAGTATCGTGCGCCAGCTCAAGCCGGATTGGAAGCTCTCCAGACAGAGCTTCTCGAACAGTCGCCGGTCATCGGCGACCGGGAAGCCCCATTCGCGATCGTGATAGTCGAAAAACTCCGGTGCAGCTCCGCACCAGCTGCAGCGCGGCCGCCTGTCCGGCCCCAAAATCGTATGGCTCATCAATCTGCTCCTGTTATCCGGTATTGGCCGGAAATGACCTGCCTGTCATCGCACTGGTAGGGCGTTACCGGTGATCGGCTTTTCAGGATGATTGCCGCTCCAGTATCTGTCGAATGCTTCGGCTGACCTTTGCCAGATTATATGGTTTATCCAGAACCTCGATATTGTCAGTTATACCAAGATGATCCAGCTCTTTATCGTAACCGGTTGCAAAAAACAGTTTTGCCTCAGGAGCGATCTCCCTGATCTGTTGGGCCACTTCCGGGCCTGTTAATTTGGGCATAATGATATCGAGTATCGCCAGGTGTATTTCATCCCTGTGCTGCCTGTAGATTTCAAGCGCTGTGTGGCCTTCATTAGCGGTCAACACCCGGTAATTGATCGATGTCAGCACATCGGCGAAGGTCTGCAGCACATTCTCATCATCATCGGCAAGCAGAATAGTTTCACCATCTCCGTTGACGACCTCCTGCTGTTGATCTGTCGGTAACACTGTAGTTGTATCGCTTCGAAGCGGCAGGTAAATTGAGAAGCAGCTACCCTGTTCGGGCGTACTCTCCACCTCAATGACACCGTGATGCGATTGCACGATGCCGTACACCATCGCCAGTCCCAGACCAGTGCCTTTTCCCACCTCCTTGGTGGTAAAGAACGGATCAAACAACTGCTCCAGATGCTCAGGCGCAATTCCATGGCCGTTATCGGATATCCGCATGCAGGCAAAGGCAATCACATTCGCTGCTTCCGGATGGCGCTCGATGAAATCGCTATCGGGCTCGTAGTGTTGCAGGGAGAGGTCGATGCGGGCCTGATCCACACCCTCCAGTGCATCGCGCGCATTGGTCAGCAGGTTGAGGAAGAGTTGTTGCAGCTGGGTGATGTCGCCTGTTATCAGCAACGGGTTTTCGCAATAACTCATGCTGAGATGAATATTTTCCGGAATGGCGACGCTGTTGAGTTTGGCCGTCTCCTTGATGAACGGAACCAGAGCCATAGGTTTCTGCTCGACCTTGCCTTTGCGAGCGAAGGTAAGCAGTTGCTTCACCATGTTGGCTGCTTCGAAGCTCAGTGCTTCCACCGATTGCAGGCGCGCCGCTATCTCCGAGCGTGGGTCGACGCCGTGCTGGGCCAGATAGAGGTTGCCGGTGATGGCTGCCAGCTTGTTGTTGAAGTCGTGGGCGATGCCGCCGACCAGGGTACCGACCGCTTCCATCTTCTGCGCCTGACGCAGCTGCTCCTCCACCTCGCGCATCTCGGTGATATCCTGAACGGTTCCGGTCGAACGCAGCGGTTTGCCGCTTTCGTCGAAGTCGGTCTCGCACCGCTCATTCACATACTTGATGCGGCCATCCTTCATCAGTAAGCGATGCACGATGTCGTATGGCTCTCTGTTCTTGAGAGAGTTGCTATAGGCGAGATTTACCTTCTCGTGGTCTTCGGGGTGGATGGCATTTAGAAACGCTTCATAGGAGGCGCCGAACTCCATCTTATCGATTTCGAATATTTCATACACCTCGTCGGACCATGTCAGCTTGCCGGTTACAAGGTTCAACTCCCAGCTGCCCAGCTTGGCGAGGCGCTGTGCTTCGGCAAGGCTTCCACGACTCTGCTCAAGCTCTTGAACGGCACGACGTTGTTTGGTTACATCCCAGAAGATGCCCAGTACGCCGGTAACCTTTCCCGTCGCATCGCGCATCGGTGTCTTGACTGTGTTTATCCAGAACTTCTGGCCGCCAGCTTCGTAGGGCTCCTCGATCTGTATGGTTTCACCCGATTTCATCACGGCAAGGTCGTCGGCGCGGTAGCGCTCAGCCAGTTCGTGCGGATAGATCTCGAAATCGCTTTTTCCGATCAGCTCTTCGGGCGCCATGCCGAGTCCTCCGGCAAAGGTCCGATTACAGGCGATATAATGCGAATCGAGATCCTTGTAGACGACCTGCTGGGTTAAGGTGTCCAGTAGCAGATGTTGCAGATGTTCGCTGGTCGCCAGTGCTTCGGTGGCTCGATTGATTTCGGCCCGTGAGCGCAGGTTGGTGATACCGTAGGCCATATCCCCGGCCAGCTCCTCCAGCAGGCGGATCTCGTCTGGATTGATGGCGTTTTTCTCGCCGGAGTAGATCAGAAGAGCTCCGAACGGCTGGCCGTTAGCATTTTTCAACGGCAGGGCGATGCCGGAGTGGTAGCCATGTTCAAGAGCGCCATGACGCCACGGCGTCATGAGCGCACTGTCTTTGAAATCCTCAACATAGATCGATTCGCCGCTACGGATCACCATCCCTGCCGGGCCGCGTCCATGCTCGACATCCTCCGACCAGCTCAGCTTGACGTTGGCAATGTAGTCGGAGCCTGCACCCGCCCAAGCAACCGGCTTGATCGACTTGGCGTCATCGTTCATAGCATAACCCACCCAGGCCAGCAGGTAGCCGGCCTGTTCGCATATGATGCTGCAAATCTCGTTGAGGAGTTCCTGTTCGTCAGAAGCTTTCATCAAGGCCTGGTTGCAGTTGCTGAGTGCTCGCAGTTCGCGGTTCAGGTGATGAAGTTTTATTTCGGCCTGCTTGCGCTCGGTAATATCTTCGATCGCAAATGCTACGGCCTCAATCTCGCCTTGAGTATCGAAAATGGGCGAGCCGTTAATCGACAGCAACACGCGACGACCGTTCGGCCAGGCTATGGTGTGCTGGATATCGAAGACGGGCTGACGGGTCGCCATCACCCGGCTGAACGGTTGATCCTCGTCGGAGAAAGGGCCGCCATCGATAGCGGTGGAATGCCACTCAGGCGCGTTATAGCTAAGCTAAGCAATCGCTTGTTTGCTCAAGCCCAGGATACTCTCGGCCTGCGGGTTAGCGAAGGTGATCTGTCCCTCCCGGTTAACCACCGTGATACCGACCGGGCTGGTCACCATGATGCGGCTCAGCAGCGTCTTTTCGCGGTGCAGAGCTTCTTCGGCCTGCTTGCGCTCGGTGATGTCGTGCGCCATGGCGAGACTGAACATACTGCCGTCGAACTCTACGGGTGAAGCATGGATTTCGACGGGGAATATCCGGCCGTTCCGTGCCTGATGACGCGTCTCAAAACAGAGCGGATGACCTTCGACCACCTCCTTCGTCAGTGCTCTGGTTTTCTCTATCGGCATGTCCGGATCGATATCGACCGGGCTCATGGACAGAAGCTCCTCCCGGCTATAACCCAAGTTGCGGCAAGCGGCATCGTTGACGTAGTTGAAACGGGTGGTCTTCTCGTCCATGAGATAGATGGCATCAGACGACTGGTTAAGGGCGTGTTCAAGCAGTGCCATCCGTTGCTCAGTCCGTTTGCGCTCGGTGATATCTCGCGCGATACCGAGTACGGTCACTACCTGGCCATCCGCGTCATGTTCCGGTATTAACAGCATATCGTAGCCGTGCAGGTCGCCGTTCAGATCAATAAATTCGAAATCGATATGGTATGGCTGATTGCTGTCGAACACCCGGCATATGCCTGTCGTCAGTTTTTTCGCCTCACTGTCGCTAAGTAGTTGGGTATCTCCCGGTTTAAAGCCGATCAAAGATTCCAGCGCTATGCCGCTTATTTGCTGAATTACCGGATTGACATAGACTCGGCGGCAGTCGCGGTCGTATCGCAGGATAGGGTCGGGGCTGTTCTCGACAAGTGTGCGGAAGTCGAGTTCGCGAGCAATGAGATCCTGCTCCATGCGTTTGCGATCAGTGATGTCGTTGAACATGGCAAACGAGCCCTGGAATTCACCATCATCGTTGAAGAAGGGCGTAGCTGAGGCCAAAGTCCATAGCTCGCTGCCATCCTTGCAACGGAACCGGCGCTCGTAATGTTCCGCCCCCCCTTGGCGACGCAACTCCATATGCCGCTCGTGGTCGGCGATATCTTCCTCGAACATGAAATCGCTGAGTGGATGCCTGATAAGTTCATCAGAGCTATAGCCAACCATTTCGTTCATTCTGGCGTTGACGAAGGTGGTTGCTTGATTTCGATCAAATGCCCAGATGCCTTCAGTGGAGGTCTCGACAAAACGGCGATAATTGGCTTCGCTCTCTTGCAGTTCACGCATGACCAGCAGACTGGTCAGGCCGTCGGTCACTCGTCGGCCGATCTCCAGGAACAGTCGTTCCTCTCCGTCCGTCCAGATACGGCCGTGGGTACATTGATGAATGCCGAATTCCCAGACATCACCGCTTTTCGGATGCAGGGCGGTTGCGATGAAAGATTTGAGTCCGAATCGTTGAGAAATATTAGGCGGAAGAGGGTGCTCTGTACCGGGGCCGAACTTCAGGGCACCGTCACATGCCAGCAGAATACGCATTTTCTCCGCGACTTCCTGATCCATGGGGATATCGACATTCATGATGCCTGCACCGGGATATTCCGGACAGGTAGACTCCATCGGCACTGTCCACGAATCGGAGTCGGGGTTGCAGGGGTAGAGGAGGTAAGCGCGGTCGCAATCGAAGATGGAACGCACCTCTTCGAGCACATTGTGCATCATGTCATCCAGATCGCTTGTGCCCTGTATGGCCCGGTTAATCCGGTCCAGACTCTCGAAAAAATGCAATGCATCCGGCGTGATAGTCTCAGCATCAGTCTGAGCAGGCTCTTCCTGCATTTGCACCTCCATGGGCGGTTCGAATAGCGAATATAGCTATTCGAAGCAGTAGCCACAATAATAAAAGGTCAGGATAGGGGCTCCCCCTCAGCCTCTTTCTTCGCCCCATGCGACTCATGTCAGTGAGGTGGGATTCGGGTTATATAATCGCATGAACATTGCTGTAGCTAAGGGCATCTGTAGATGGTTGTCAGGTCACGACTGCATGGATGATGGGGGTGTGGATAAGAGCTATCTGAGCAGAGCCGCGTATTCATGCATACCGGCTGAGCAGCCGCGCATATCCCTCTTCCATCAGTACCTGACGCACGGCCGGGCGTTTGAGCATGCGTTCATAGTGGAGGCGGCAATGCTCAGGCAGCGGGATGCCGGTGTGATCTGCCCAGAACTCGACATAGAAGAGGGCGCTGTCGGCAATGCTGAACTGATCCAGCACGTAGGCACGGCCCTCTGCCAGCAGCTCGTCCACCTTGGCAAAGCCGCGCTCGATAATCTTGCGCCCCTGCGCCAGCACGGCATCTTTTTCAGATTCATCAATCGAATATCTTTCCGTTGTGAAAATGCGCGTGAAGCCCTCGCCGTGCAGCTTGTTGATGGCGTAATTCATCACACCCATCACCCGCGCCTGCTCTTCATCCGTATCCGGCATCAGTCTGTGTTTCGGATAGGCATCTGCCAGCCAGCAGGCGATGGATTGATAGGTGGTCAGCACCGCTTCGTCCGGGCAGACCAGTGCGGGAACGCTGCCTCTGGGATTTATCGCCAGATATTCTGGTTTGAACTGGTCGCCGGCCATCAGGTTGATCGGATACACTTCGAAGATCAGTTCCAGCTCCTCAAGCAGGATATGGATGCCCGTACTGCAGGAACCGGGCGTCATGTAAAATTTGATGTTCGCCATTATGATCCCATCAGCTTTGCCCTGTTGGCATCCATGAATGCAACCGTGACGCAGCTCTCTCCGGCAGCTATGGCGGCCTGCTCAATTTTGCTCTTTGCCATCGGACGCACAAAAGAGGGTATCTTTTCCAGTCTTTTTAAGGCTTCTTCATCCCACGCAAGTGTTGTAATGCTCATATGACTCTCCTTTTATTGCTGTTGATCTGTTGGGCGCGGCCACTGGTGCATATAGTCCAGCAGGGATGGCTCAATTGCCTCATAGGCATAGTCGGCTACGGCATCAACGCCGATGGCTGCCAGTTTATCCGCCGGCCCGTCGCCGATTTTTGCCACGAACACCGCATGGCAATCTCTGATTGTCTGCAGAATCATGGCCATGGCGCTTTGGCTGCCGTGATGGCCATGGCAGTAGTGCTCTACCTGCCGCAGCTCGAGCAGCAGGCACTGATCCTCACTGACGCTGTAAATATGGAACGCCTTGGCATGGCCAAAGTGTGCATTGATTGATATGCCATCTTTACTGGCTACGGCCAGTTTCAGCTGAGCTTTACTCACAGCTCACCCATATCCATGCCACGGAAGATGCTGCAGCGCTCAAACACCGCCAGCGTCGGCGGCACCGATTTAAAACTGCAGTATTTGGCGACCAGTTTGGCCAGCCCCTTGATATCGCGACCGCTGGCTGTCGGGAATATCTCCGCCAGCTGGTTGATCAGCTCCGGCTGCATGCTCAGGCCGAACTGCTCGGTCATGACCGACCAGATCCTGCGCCGGTCCTCAATGCCGGGCGGATGATATTTGATCATGGCGATGCAGCGGGAGATGATCGCCTCATCAATATCGGCGACCCGGTTGGTGGTCAGAAACAGCAGTCCGTTGAAATATTCCAGTACGCGCAGAAAGACACCGACGACCGCATTGGCGGCGATATTGTCATCACGCCGCTTGATGTAGACATCGGCCTCATCGATCAGCATGACCGCACCCCAGCGTTGTGCCCGGGTCAGCGTCTCTTTCAGCGCCTTCTCCATGTCGCCGACATTGAGCCCCAACTGACCGGAGTGGACGCGGTAGAGGGGACGCCTGATGATCTCCGAGTAAACCTCGGCAGTCAGGGTCTTACCGACACCGGCAGGTCCCGCACAGAGCACCGTGGTGCCGCCTGATTTGCCTTCGACAATGTCGTCCATCAACAGATCCATTTCAGCCGTGAGGATGTCGATCAGGTCGGTCTGCTCCGCTGGCAGGATCAGCTTCTCTTTCAGCTCTGGCTGGTACTCATAGGGCTGCATGTCATCGACATGCACCCACAGGTGGTGATGCAGCTCCAGATGAAACATCAGTACATAACCGTGAACAGGCAGCTCGCTGAACAGGCCGTGCGGAATACGCTGGTTCAGCGCTTCAACCCTGGACTCAATCTTGTCATTATATTTCATACTGCGCCCGGCCTTGCCCAGATATTTGCCCAGAATATCGCCGTTGGCTTCGAAGCTGAGTGCGCGCTCCTTGAGGATCTCCTCATCATTGACCAGCCGCGCTGCACCGCCAGCGGAAGAGAGAATCACGCGATTCTTGCGCGACCAGTCGGTGTTGCGATGCGAGGCGGTGGGATCATCCGCGAAGATGCCGGTGCCACGGCCCGAAAACTGGCGGCCATAGTCGGAGCGCCAGGCAAAGAAAAGGGCGGCCGATCGATCATAGTTGGCGATCAGTGCCGGGCTCTCTTTAAAGTAGCCTTTTGCCGCAAATATTTCGGCGATGCTCCTGCCTGTGATATCACGCTCAAGAATCATCATNGTCAGGGTGTTTATTTTTGCCATGGCGTTGGCCTTGAGCTCTATAAGAATACGCCCGGTCTCTTCATCGCCCGGTGGTGTGAAATCGATGCGCGAAACCACATAAGCAATGGGTTTGCCGGAGACATTGGCCTTGAATAGCCAGCCGCGAACTGCATCTTTTAGCAGGTATTCGGCAATGGCAGGCAGCATTTTCTCCAGCTCACCCTCCTGAAAACGTTCCGCTTCATCGCTTAAGGCATGCTCAAGCGTGGCGATCTGGGCGGCTCGCCCCTGCATATGCGGGCCGGCGGCTTCATAGCGCTCACGCAGAAAACCAAGCTGTGCTGTTGAGAGCTGCTGAAAGGGGATCTCTGCCTTGTTAGCAAATTTCAGCTGTTCCGATAGCGGCTGCATATCCGGGTAGTGCGCAATCATGGCTTCGACATGGGGGCGATCGATCTGAAGTTTCATCTGTAGCAGCCTCGCTTGGCAGGTTTCTTCCCGCTTACAGCAAGGGCTGTACCATGAAGCCAGGTTGTTGATATCATTGACTTTGCTTACTCATTTGTGATCAGTTCGACAAGCCGGATTGCTACCAGTGTTGGTATTGAAACAATCTAACATGCGGCGCTTTCTTCAGCAGAGTGCATAAACAAAGGGACTTCGCTGAAATGTGGGAAGGAAGGTCATTGCCTTGGAAAAGGTGGTCATGATCTGTTTTGACGCTCAATACATTCACTTGTTCATTCGAAACTATTCACTACTGCCAATGATCAGAGTCAACAGCATTTCACCGCAGAGGACGCAAAGGAGCGCAAAGGAAAGCGAAGTATTAATAAAGGGATACTTGCTCCTGCCGTGTTTTCGCACTTCCATCAAAACGGATAACCCTCACCTTTTCAAGTCAGATGTCAGATCAAGTCGGAACTAATACACTTCAATATATCCTCCTGCTCGGCCTGTTTTTCCTTTGCGCTGAAACACTGACCGCGAGTCTGTTGTGTTTGCGACAATTGTTCATTTCTGCGCAATTTGAAAGCCGGCATATGGCAGCGTAATGCGTTGCTATTACAGGGAATGCGTGTTGTTTTATTGTAGTTTTCTGCTGGCATAGCCCTTGCGAAGGTGTGGTTAAATACCCTCCGGAGGATTTCGATGTTATTCGATATATATGATCACTGCTGTCCGGTCAAAGAAATGACAGCATGAAAAAGGTCTGAATTCCCAAGGGATGTGGTAGATTTGTAGTTACCAAA
>Ga0051980_10003463_pt1 | contig 11937 bp, 7 predicted proteins | sample CryGey13umfilter_2_FD_55014 | JGI IMG/M metagenome (GOLD analysis project Ga0051980, IMG submission 55014) | Groundwater microbial communities from aquifer in Utah, USA - Crystal Geyser 4/9/14 3 um filter | ecosystem: Environmental > Aquatic > Deep subsurface > Groundwater | place: USA: Utah...
GTTTTTCATCATAATATAATCGCCTTCTCGGCCTTGATAATATTCTGGTAGGAAGGGAATTTTGCCACCACCACCAGGAGCATCAATAACATAATGAGGTATTGCATAACCACTTATATAACCACGAAGGCCTTTAATAATTTCGACACCTCTTGAAACTGGCGTTCTAAAATGTGATGAGCCTGGAATTGGGTCGCACTGATAGATGTAATATGGTCTGACACGATTTTTAAGAAGTTTGAGCATAAGTTCTTTCATAATTTCTATGTTGTCATTCACTCCTTTGAGCAATACCGTTTGACTTCCTAAAACAATTCCAGCATCGGCTAATCTACGAAGAGCTTCAACAACTTCAGGGGTTATTTCATCGGGATGTGTGCTATGAATACTCATATATAAAGGTTGATATTTCTTCAACATTTTCACTAAAGTATTGGTAATTCGCTGCGGCATTACCATTGGTACTTTAGTTCCGATTCTTATAATTTCTACATGAGGAATTGCATTCAATGAAGACAATAGAAACTCCAAATGTTTTTCTGGCATTGTGAGAGGATCACCACCCGAAATTACTACATCTCTAATATTCGGATTGTTTTTTATATAATTGATAGAAGTTTCCCAAGCTTTCACGGCAAAGTGTTTTTTATCTTTTGCAACCATGTGCGACCTGGTGCAATAGCGGCAATACCCTGAGCAAAATCCAGTGGATAACATCAGTACTCTGTCGGGGTAGCGATGAACCAAGTTTTCTACTGGGCACATACTCTCTTCATGAAGTGGATCATTCTCTTCTCCTTGAGATATGATTAGTTCTAATTTATTGGGTACCACACTTTTACTTAATGGATAATCAATAGGTTTATCATGTAATAAACTTGCGTAATAAGGAGTTATCCGGAGCGGAAGCTTTCTTGATTTCGATAAAAAATCGAAGTCATCGATAGAGCTTGTATCCAAAATTTCAGAAAGTTTTTTAAAGTTAGTATAACTATTTTGAATTTGCCATCTCCAGCTATTCCATTGTTTATTTGATGTTTGAGGAAAATATTTTTCTCTAAATTTTGCCGTTTCTGGACTTATAACCTTAAAATCTGAGGTCTTAATTTCAGAATCTTTAAATAATTCGTCGCTTGATGTTGAAGTTTCTAAAACTACATTTATCGAAGATAAATCTTGCCCTAAAGGAGGCTCAAAATCTTGCTGTGACATTTCATTCATTTTTACAATTATGATTTAAAATTTAGCCGCAATTTACAATATTATTATTTTTTATAATTTTTTTTATAATTTTTATATCATTAGCATAAAATATTATAATGCAATTTATTACAATGTTTTTAACTTCCATTTTTATGAAATTATAATAAAAAAAGATTGAAAAAACATCAGTTAATTTTTAAAAACTCTGTCAAACTAATATTGAAATAAAAGACAATATAAATTGCTAATTCAAAAGGTTAAATTATTAGTAAAAAAAACAAAATTTATCATGATTATATTGCATTTTTGATTGGCAAAATCAATTATAATTCTTGGAAATAAGGGTTGTATTCCTTTTCAAAACCTATGCTTGTTTGCGGACCATGACCAGGAAAAACTATTGTAGAATTAGGCAGCGTATATAATTTTTCTCTAATGCTTTTTTCCAAAGAATGATAATCGCCTGTAGGCAAATCAGTTCTGCCAATACCTGCTCTGAAGAGCACATCTCCTACAATCACAAATTTCGCCTTATGAAAATAGAAACTCATGCTACCGTCGACATGGCCAGGAGTATAAAATGCCTTAGCTTCTGTATTTCCAAACTTAAGTATCTCATTGTCATCAATATTCACAATCTTATTTGGCAAGCCCTTAAAATGAAATCCTAACATTGAAGCATGATCTTCAGCTTGTTCAAAAAGAAATTTTCCTTTGGTATGACTTTTTGCTATCACAGAATACTCTTCGCAGAGAAATTTTGCACCAATTATGTGGTCGATATGATTATGTGTAAACCATAAACTCATTATTTTTATGGAGTTGGCTTTAATAAAATCCAATAATATTATATTTTCTTCGTTGGTATAATTTCCCGCATCAATAATAACACCTTCATGAGTTTCATCCCATAATACATGGGTATTCATGGCGAATGGATTGAAAGGAAAAGCTTTAATATTTAACATAATTTATTCGATAATTTTAATTTTCAAACATAAACAAAGCCATGGAAAATGGTATAAAATAATTGTTAATTTTGTAAAACTTAATATTTCCAGCTGAGCTTAGCTACAAAAGTATGCATTTTACTTAAGAGCTAAACGGTTTGGCGGTTTATATTTTAAGTTTTTAATTTTTAAGGTCATAAACATAATAATAAATTTTACCCATTTCAGTAGAATGAACAAGGATTTTAGACATAGAAAATCTTTTATTTTATATAGCAGTATCTTAATTGTTGCGGCGATATTTAGTTCTAATACAGCATTTTCGCAATTTTACAGCGGCTCACAAATGAGCTTTGGTAAAAATCGCGTTCAATTTGATGATGAGAGAACATGGAGTTATTTTGGTTTTCAAGGATTTGATACATATTTCTATGCAGATGGCAAATCACTAGCTATTTATGCTTCGTCATTCGCCCATAAGGAAATAAAAAGAATAGCGAATTATATCGATTATACTTTAGATGATAAAATAAAATTGATGATTTTCAATGATTTATCAGATTTAAAAGAGACAAATATTGGCTTACTTACTAATGAAGAATATAATATTGGCGGAGAAACTCATATTATTGACAATAAAATATTTATTTTTTTCAATGGCAACCACAACGACTTTGAGCTTCAAATCAGCAAAGGCATTGCAAATGTTTATTATAACCAAATAATGTATGGGGGGCCACTTACATCAAATTTCAAAAACTCAATTTTATTAACCTTCCCAGAATGGTTTAGTGGAGGGTTTATCTCGTTTATGGCAAAAGATTGGAATACAGAAATTGATAATAAAGTACGCGATGGGTTTATCTCTGGCAAATTTGACAATTTCAAGAATCTCAACACCGAAGAACAGATTTTAGCAGGCCATTCCATTTGGAAATATATTGAAGAAAAATATGGCAAAAGAGCTTTATCAGATGTGCTTTTTCTGTCAAAAATCAATAGAAGTATCGAAAGCGGGTTTATTTTCGTCTTGGGAGTTTCATACAACAGTTTTATGACCGATTGGAAAAAATGGTACTCAGATAGATATTTTGCGGAGATGAGTCAACCGTTTGCCCAACTCGAAAAACCTTTTAAAAAATGGAATTCTAACAAAAAGAATCTATCTCAAGCAAAGATTTGTCCTGATGGCAAATACTTGATATACACCGAAAATCAAATCGGACGTGTCAAAACTAAGCTAATTAATTTAGAGAATCTAAATTCAAAGACTTTGATAAAATACGGCTATAAACTCGATGAAAAAGTAGATTATTCATATCCAATTTTTGCTTGGGCGCCAAGTGGACATTTTCTTACTATTATTCATGAAGAAAAAGGCAAAAACTTGATGAAATTTTATGACATCGATAAAAATAAATGGACAAAACGTTACTTGATGAACTTCGATAAAATCCTTTCAATTTCATATAATTCCAAAGGAAACCTCATGGTAATGTCAGCAATACAAAAAGGACAATCAGATATTTTTATTTATAATATTGGCTCAAATACTTACAAAAGAATTACTTATGATATTTATGATGATGAGAAAGCTCTCTTCGTAAATGGAAGTTCAGCTTTGGTTTTTGCTTCAAACAGAATCGATGATACACTTAGATTTGATGTGGAAACTGGAAAAAATGTAAGCATTGACACCATGCGTGGAAATGAATATAAAGATATATTTTACTTTGATTTAACACAAGGAAACACTCTTTTTAAAAGAATTACTGATACCAAGTATGCCGACGAAAATTATCCTCAGTCTTTAGGCTTCAATAAGTTTTCTTGGCTAAGCAACGAAACTGGAATTTACAATAGAAAAATCGGAAAATTAGACTCCACAATAAGTTATATCGATACTATTGTTCATTATAAATATGTTGCTAACGCTTTTCAAACCAGCAATTTTGCTTATAATATTAAAGAACAAAATATCTCAACCACCTCAAATAAATATGTTGAGATAATTAAAAACAACTCCAAAGATAAGCTCTATATTAAAGATTTGCCTGATTTTGACGCTTTTGAAAAAGTTCAGCCAACTTATACCACCTATATTTTGGGAATGAATTATAAAAATAAACAAAAAGAAATTATACACCCAAAATCAACTGAAACTACTTTACCTAAAGATTCTTTAAATATTCTGAACGATAAAAATTCTATTGATTCCAGCTCTACTAATATAGATTCTTTAACACAAAAGAAAAAATTTAAAGTTATTTATGTCGGGCAAACAAATGATAATCAGACTAATATAGATATTATTAATTATAATATTGATGGCAATAATTCTGCAAATAATACAAATAATTTGACTGCAGATAACAAATTGAAAGAAGAGAAAGCTAATAGCGAACATCTTTATAGAATGCTGAATTATGATGTTCAATTTTCGATAAGTGAATTGGTTTCTCAGCTCGATTTCAGCTATATGAATCTTTCATATCAACCTTTTATGAATAATAAATTTCCAATATATACAAATCAAGGTTTTGCTGCATTCATGAAGTTTGGCGTAATGGATTTATTAGAAGATTATAGAATAGTAGGAGGAGTAAAACTCTCGCCAAATCTTAAAGACAATGAATATATTCTCAATTATACAAACCTAAAAAAGCGTTTAGATAAAGATTATACTTTCCATAGGATGGTACTTTCTCAGGTTTATGAGGATAAATATATAAGCGATTATGTTCATGAGTTTTTTTTCAAATATTCATGGCCAATAGATAATGTGAAGAGCATAAGGACTACATTTAATCTGCGCAACGATTTTCAAGTTTCAAAATCTATCGATCATAATACTCTTTTGATACCAAACGAATCGAGTAATAGAGCAGGAGTTAAGCTTGAATTTGTGTTTGACAACAGTCGAAATCCAGCCATAAATATTCTTTATGGCACACGTTATAAGATATTTGCAGAATTTATTCAACCTATCGAAAATTATCATGACAACACTTATATTTTTGGCTTTGATTATAGAAGATATGTAAAAATATTTAGGACTTTTGTGTGGGCATCAAGAGCTGCTGGCTCCACAGCACTTGGCACCCAGAAATTGATGTATTACCTCGGCGGGGNTGATAATTGGCTAACTCCAAATTTCAATCAAAATATTCAAGTTGACCAAACTCAGAAATATGTTTATCAAACCATTGCAACAAATTTAAGAGGCTTCGACCAAAATATTAGAAATGGCAATAATTTTTTGGTGATAAATAGCGAATTGAGATTGCCGGCATTTCAATTTTTTAGCAAAACACCAATAAAATCAAGCTTTCTGGCAAATTTTATGGTCATTGGCTTCGTTGATATTGGTACAGCTTGGACAGGTTTTAATCCTTATGCCGATGAGAATTCGCTTTTCCGACAAGAATTTTATCTTAAACCAGTAAATATTATCATTATAAACCAAAATGACCCAATCGTTGGTGGCTATGGTTTTGGTTTGAGAACACAAATTTTTGGTTATTATGTACGTGCCGATTGGGCTCATGGCATTCAAAATGGCTTCAAAGAAAAGACTCAATTCTATCTCTCCTTTAGCCTCGATTTCTAATATATTAGCATGAAAAAAATGAGTATTACAACAATTTTAATACTGGCAATCATAGGTTTGGCTGCTGGAATACTTTCTGGAATGGCAGGTGTAGGTGGCGGCGTAATTGTGATTCCTGCACTCATATTATTACTAGGAATGAGCCAATTTGAGGCGCAAGGAACCAGCTTGGCAATGATGATTCCACCAATTGGTATCTTAGCAGCTATTAATTATTATCGCGATGGTTATATTAACTGGAAATTTGCTCTAATCTTGGCGCTATTTTTCTTCGTTGGAGGTTTTTTAGGTTCAAAAATAGTGCTACAAATTCCACAAAATATTGTAAAAAAGGGATTTGCAGCATTTATTTTTCTTATTGCTCTCAAAATGTTCTTCTCAAAATAATATCTTTATGTCTATTTTAAAACAACAAATTGAACAACACTGCCGAATTTACCATTCAGAGGTGGTGGCAATGCGAAGATATATTCATGCAAATCCAGAATTAGGATTTCAAGAAAATAATACAGCTAATTTTATTTGCAAAAAACTTGATGAATATGGCATTCCTTACAAAAGAAATATAGCAAAAACTGGTATTGTTGGCCTTATCGAAGGCAAAAGAAAAGATAAAGTTATTGCGCTTAGAGCTGATATGGATGCGCTACCTATAATAGAAACAAATGAAGTAGCGTATAAATCGAAAAATGAAGGCGTTATGCATGCCTGTGGACATGATGCTCATACTTCCATTTTGCTTGGTGCAGCTAAAATTTTAAACGAAATAAAAGACCAGCTTGATGGCAGCGTTAAACTAATTTTTCAGCCCTCGGAGGAAGCATTTCCTGGAGGAGCAAAAATGATGATTGAGGAAGGCGTTTTGAAAAATCCAGAAGTTAAAAATGTAATCGGCGAGCATGTTTTGCCAACATTAGAAGCGGGAAAAGTTGGCTTTCGTTCGGGAATATATATGGCTTCTACCGACGAAATATATCTTACAATAAAAGGCAAAGGCGGCCATGCTGCAACCCCCGATTTAAATGTAGATTCGGTAATTATTGCTGCACAAATTTTAGTCGCGCTTCAACAAGTTGTTAGTAGAAATGCACAAGCTTGGATTCCATCGGTGCTTAGTTTCGGAAGAGTAATTGCCGATGGACATACTAATATAATTCCTGATGAGGTTAAAATAGAAGGCACTTTTAGAACTTTCGACGAAAAATGGAGAAAGGAAGCTCATGAAAAGATAAAACAGATAGCACAAAATACTGCCAAAGCTATGGGTGGCGAATGTGATGTTAGAATCGCTCATGGGTATCCTTTTTTGATAAATGATAACTTGTTAACTGAAAAACTTAAACGCTACGCTGCTGAATATCTTGGCATTAAAAAAGTTGTGGATCTCGACATAAGAATGACCGCAGAAGATTTTGCTTATTTCACTCAAGCCCTACCCTCTTGTTTCTACAGATTAGGCACCAAAACAAAAGGAAAAGAAGTTACTAATCTGCATACTTCAAGTTTCGATATAGACGAGAATGCACTTTATAATGGCATGGGTTTGATGGCTTATATGACCTTTCGCCAGCTGGAAGAAATGCTTTAGAATAGTAAATTACAAGCTTAAAATATTTATTTTCTGATTTTAAAAAAANTTTTTTATATTTGCGGCAATCATATCTTTGACAAACACTTATGAAACTAAGCCGTAAAATATATCTAATTGCTTCCATAATTTTTGTGTTATTTGTTGGATTTATTTTAACTGCACCAGATGCAATCTTTGAGGCAAATAAAGATTTACCAAAACCAAATAACCTCTGGAATAATATAAAACACAACAAAAAGGTTGTTGTCTTAATGCAAAATAATTCTACAGGTTATTTTATATACCGTGGTCAAACTCAAGGAATACATTATGAAATGATAAAGCAATATTGTGATGACAGAGGGTTCGATTTGCAGATTGTTGTAGAAGATGATTTGAACCAGGCAATCAAAAAAATTCATAATCATAAAGCTGATATTCTGGCAGTTGACTATACTTATACCAAGCCTCGCTCAAAAATTGTGAACTTCACCATTGCTCATGCCTACACGAGGCAAGTGCTTGTTCAGAGGCAAAAAACCAGAAAAACGCCAAAAAAATTTGCTACAGATGTTTTAGATTTGGAAGGCAAAGTAGTATTTGTAGAAAAAGGTACAACTTATAAAAAGCAATTGGAATATCTTCAGGAACAAACTGGAGCTACTTTTAAAATAATTGAAGACCTGAATCATTCTACTGAAGAACTTGTAGCACTTGTTGCCAGTGGAAAAATAGATTATACAGTATGCGACAAACGTGTGGCCATGGTGAATAAATCTTACCAAAGAAATATCGACTATAGCCTTCAGCTGAGCCCACGACAAAAATTATGCTGGGCTGTACCACCTTCGGAAGATAGCCTCAGAGATGATATAAATATTTGGTTATCAGATTTCAGAAAGACAAAAAGATATAAGAAATTAGAAAGAAAGTATTTTGCAACAAAAAGGTTAAATTATCTTGCTGATAATAAATATATACCTTCAAAAGGAGATGGATTAAGTCCTTACGACGATTTAATTAAAAAATACTCTATGCAAATAAATTGGGATTGGAGGCTGCTTGCTGCTCTTATATATCAGGAATCCCACTTTAAAACAAATGTGGTTTCAGCTTGGTCTGGAGCCTTAGGATTGATGCAACTTATGCCAGAAACCGCTCGGAGAGTCGGCGGCAGAAATCTTCTCACGGCTGAAGGTAATATTAAAGCTGGTGTTAGATATTTAAAATCACTCGATAACCAATTTAATGGATTACTTAAAGATAATAATGATAAGCTTAAATTCATTTTGGCAAGCTATAATTCTGGACCTGGACATGTAATTGACGCTCGTAGGTTAGCTGAAAAATATAATCTTAACCCTGATGTGTGGGATAATAGTGTCGAAAAATATATGATTTTAAAAGAGAAACCAAAATATTACCAAGATGCAGTTGTAAAACATGGCTATTTCTACGGCCGTCAATCATGCGATTTTGTTAAAGAAATCTTTGAAAGATATCGAAATTATTCAAACCTTGTAAGCTTATAATTGAAAATAATATAAATTATAAAATGCTTATTCTGTGTAAATTACCTGCATTAATGTTTGCCCTACAACTTTCAAAGTAGATTTAGAAATATGGCTCATATTATCACCAGTAGTATGCCAGTAGGGAAAGAAACCATTCTTTTCACCAGTGTCATAGTGGATAATATCAATTGTAGGAATATTTGAAAATTTATTTACGTAATAATGGTCGTCAGTAACGGCGCCAGCTTCTACATCTCTAAATATATCTTGATAACCAAGTTTGCGAGCAGCCGTCCATACCTTTGCAACAATTCCGGCAGCATAATTTAATGAGTAAGCTTCTTTTGTAAATGATGGATTTTCAGCACCAACCATGTCTAAAAGTATCCCAAAAGAGGCAGAATATCCAGGGATATGATTGTTTTTGGACCAATATTGTGAACCTAAACCCCAAAAATCATCAGTTCCTGTTTTTACTTCGTCGTTGTGTTCACCATAATCTTCCAAATCCCAAAACAAAATATCGACGCCTACTTTTGGATTTTGCATCTGAAACTGCCTTGCCATTTCCAACAAAATTCCCACCCCACTTGCCCCATCATTTGCTCCATCAATAGGAATATAATGCTTCTTTGGATCTGGGTCATGGTCGGCAAAAGGTCTTGAATCCCAGTGTGATGAGAGCATGATTCGCTTTTGAGCATCTGGATTAAATGTCGCTATAATATTGCTTCCAGATAAAATTTTTCCTGTATAAGCTCTTGCTTTAAAATTCTGAATTGTAACTTTAGCACCAAAGAGTTCCATCTTTTTTTGAAGCCATAATGCGCAATTTTCATGAGCTTTGCTACTTGGAATTCTTGGTCCAAAGGCTACTTGCTTCGCTACATAGTTGTAGGCTGAATCACCATTAAAAGAAGCAATAACTTGTTGATTTTTAGTTTCTACAGATGGGATATCTTTTTTGTCTTTTACTGCATCATTTGTGCAGGAAGTCCATAAAAGCATCAACAAACCAAAAAATATTAATTTACAATTTTTCATTTTTATTATTCTATTGCCCACTCCCAGCTTGAGCCTTCTTTTGAATCCTTTACTATAACCCCCAATGACTTTAGTTTATCGCGCAATTTATCACTCTCAGCCCAGTCTTTATTGGCTCTCGCTTCCAATCGAATATCTATAATTAATTTAATCAAGTTTTCGGTAATCTCTTGCTTTGAATTTGAATCATATTGATTTTTCATTCCTAAAATATCAAAAACAAAAACATCAAAAATTTTCTTTAAATTTATAATATCTTCGGTGGTGAGCATTAATTTTTTATCATTTGCCGAGTTTATAATTCTCACACCATCAAATATATGCGCTATTAATATAGGAGTGTTAAAATCATCATCGAGAGCTTGATAACATTTTTGCTCAAGAGCCAAAATATTTTCGTTACTTTTGCTTGATGGCGCTAATGAACCCATAAGTTTATATGCATTCATAAGCTTATTTAATCCTTTTTCTGAGGCAAGAAGAGCTTCATTTGAAAAGTCCAAAGTTGACCGATAATGAGCTTGAAGTATAAAAAATCTAATAGTCATTGGGTCGTAAGCTTTATCAAGAGAATCACTTTTACCACTGAAGAAATCTTGTAAAGTGATAAAATTTCCGAGAGATTTACCCATTTTTTGACCATTAATGGTAATCATATTATTGTGCATCCAATATTTAGCTGGACTATTTCCATTAGCAATTACTGATTGAGCAATCTCCGATTCGTGATGAGGGAAAAGCAAGTCCATACCTCCACCATGAATATCAAAATTTTCGCCTAAATATTTGGTACTCATGCAAGAACATTCTATATGCCAGCCAGGAAAACCATCGCTCCAAGGCGAATGCCACCTCATAATATGCTCTGGAGAAGCTTTTTTCCACAGAGCAAAATCCACTGCATTATGTTTTTCTTCCTGTCCTTCGAGAACTCTCGAATTTGTAAGCACATCTTCTATATTTCTTCCGCTAAGAATGCCATAATGATTTGTTTTATTGTATTTTACAACATCAAAATAGATTGACCCATTTGATTCATAAGCGTATCCGCTGTTGAGAATTTTTTCGGCAAATTCAATTTGCTCTTGAATGTGCCCTGACGCACGAGGCTCAATACTCGGTTTCAAAACATTCATGGCCTCCATATCTCTATGATAATTGTCGGAGTAATATTGAGCAATTTCCATTGGTTCTAATTCTTCGAGCCGAGCTTTTTTTGCAATTTTATCTTCTCCCGAATCCGCGTCATTTTCAAGATGGCCAACATCGGTAATATTTCGCACATAACGGACTTTATATCCAAGGTGCCTAAGATAACGAACTACAATATCGAATGAGATTGCTGGGCGTGCATGACCAAGATGAGCATCACCATAAACTGTAGGACCACAGACGTAAATTCCTACATTTGGTGAGTGAATTGGAACGAACTTTTCTTTGCGTCTTGATAAGGAGTTATAAAGATGTAAATTACTGTTTGTTATATTATTAGTCATATATATTTATAATTAAGAAGACTAAAAAGCACCAGTAAATTGTTTTAAAAATCTCAAATCATTTTCGAAAAAGAAACGCAAATCTTTAACTTGGTATTTAAGCATAGTGATTCTTTCTATACCCATTCCAAAGGCAAAACCAGTATAAGTTTCAGGGTTGATATTGCAATTTTTCAAAACGTTTGGATCGACCATGCCACAGCCAAGAATCTCGAGCCAGCCTGAATATTTACATACATTACATCCCTTACCGCCACAAATATTGCAACTAACATCCATCTCTGCCGAAGGCTCAGTAAAAGGAAAATATGAGGGGCGGAATCTAATTTTTGTTTCGGCGCCAAACATTTCCTTAGCAAAATACATCAGGGTTTGTTTTAGGTCGGCAAAAGATACGTCGGTATCTACATAAAGCCCTTCGATTTGATGGAAAATGCAATGTGCTCTTGCAGAAATTGCTTCGTTGCGAAAAACACGTCCAGGAGAAATTGTGCGTATGGGAGGTTTTTGATTTTCCATAACTCGCACTTGCACAGATGATGTATGAGTT
>Ga0051980_10003474_pt1 | contig 11922 bp, 10 predicted proteins | sample CryGey13umfilter_2_FD_55014 | JGI IMG/M metagenome (GOLD analysis project Ga0051980, IMG submission 55014) | Groundwater microbial communities from aquifer in Utah, USA - Crystal Geyser 4/9/14 3 um filter | ecosystem: Environmental > Aquatic > Deep subsurface > Groundwater | place: USA: Utah...
GCTTGTTGTAAGGGATAAAATAAGGTTTGTCTATTGTGATGCCGCTTTTGCTAATTCTGCCATATCATATGTGCCTTTGCTCAGCGCATAAAGCCCGCGATGACCCTCCATCATCCTGAATTCATCCGTAAATCCAAGAACTGTTTCCGCCCCTCCCAAAAACAGGAATCCATCGGAGGCCATGCGTTTGGACATTCTGGATAAAATATCCTGTTTCGTTGCGTGGTCGAAATAAATCAGAACATTGCGACAAAAAACAATATCAAATGTTCCCAGCGCGGTCATGTCATTCAAAAGATTAAAAGTCTTGTACCGGATCATTTTCCGAAGCTCTTCTTTAATGACCCATTTATCATCTTTCTGGTCAAAATATTTGATGAGAAGCTGGATTGGTAATCCGCGCTGGACTTCAAATTGCGAGTATTCACCGGCAATTGCTTTTTTCAGAATGTCATCGGAAATATCGGTCGCGACAATTTCAACTTTCCATCCGGGGATTAAATGTCTGTTTTCAAGAATTGTCATTGCCAGAGAATAGGGCTCCTGACCGCTGGAGCTGGCAGCGCACCATATTTTGATTGATTTGTTCGCGGCACGTTTTTTAGCCATAAAAGGCAGAACGACCTGACGGAACAATTCAAATGGTTTGGAGTCACGGAAAAACGAGGTTTCATTTGTCGTCATCGCCTCAATCACTTCCTTGATCAAGGCGGGGTCCGGCATTCCGCGCAGGGCAACGGTCATGGCATCAAGTGTTGCAAATCCCCATTTTTTTGAAACCGGAGTCAGGCGTGAATCCAGTAGATAGGATTTATCGGGTGTAAGTGATAACCCTGATTTTTTTATAAGAAGATCTCTATATAAGTCAAAATCTGAAATACGCATATTTTATTATTCCTGAAAACTCTTTAAATCTCTATAACATTTTTCCGTAGCCATGGGCCAATTTCATTTAAAGGAAGAACCTTTGTACACAGCCCCGCGATGGCAACGGCACCGGGCATTCCCCAGACAATGCTTGTCTTTTCATCCTGGGCGATAATATTCCCTCCTTTTTGAGCCAGTTGCTTGAAACTATGTATGCCATCCTGTCCCATACCAGTGAGCATAACACCCAGAACTTTTTCACCATAGATCCCGATAATACTGCGCATCATCGGTTCAACAGAGGGGCGACAGAAATTCTCCGGCGGGGCTGTACTGAGGGTAATGGCAATATTGTTTCTGTTGCGCATAAATTCCATATGATAGTCTCCCGGCGCAATATAGATATGACCATTCTCAAGAATCATGCCTTCCGCACCTTCGTGACAGGGAACACCGCATTTGCTCTGGATATGCTCGGCAAGCAAGGCCGTGAATGTTTTGGGCATATGCTGGGTGACAATAACCGGAACCTGTATACCGCTAATGTGTTTTAGAACCTCGAACAGAGCCTGCGGCCCTCCTGTAGAACTACCGATTGCAACAATGGCCGGTCTTGCCGAATAGGCGGAGGCTCTGCTGCGCAGAGAAAACACATGCTCCGGTTTTGCCCCTGCAACAGTCTGTGCGGGTGTTGTGCGGTTGACAGGGCGAGCCCGTCTTCCGACTGATTTAATAAAACGCAAAAGGCTCTCCTGAAAATGTTGAGAACCTCCAATCTCGCTATTACTGGTGGGTTTGACAAGGCATTCTGTGGCGCCAAGCGCCAGTGCCTGCATGGATATCGAGGCACCTTTGCGGCTTAATGTCGAACACATAAGAATTTTGACATCCGGTTTTTCCGCAAGAAGCAAAGGGATCGCTGTTATGCCATCCATCACCGGCATTTCAATATCAAGTACAATGACATCGGGATCGGTTCTTTTGACGGCATCTACAGCGGCNTGCCCATTATGGACAGAACTGACAATCTGTATTTCTTTATCCTTTTCAAGGGTTCTGGCCAGTAAGCCGCGAATAATAGCCGAATCATCAACCAGCATGACTTTTATGGTGCCGTGATTACCGGAGTTATGACTCGTTTCATTTTCCGGTGGAGGCGACATCATATTTACTTCTGTTCCTTTTGTATAAAAGAAAGTGCCGGAGGTTATTTAATTTAAAGATCTGTTACACCATCAATCAAGCCAATCTGGCTGAATTTTGATTGTATAATATCACTATCAAATGGTTTCATAATATATTCATCCGCTCCGGACTGGAGAGCCCGCTGGATATGGGACATATCATTTTCTGTTGTACAAAAAATTACTTTGGGATGGCGACCATTATCCATTTGCCTTAGTTTTTCCAGAAACTCTATGCCACTCATAATCGGCATGTTCCAGTCCAGCAAGATAGAATCTGGCATGTTGTTCTGGCATGATTCATAGGCTTTTTGACCATCCTCCGCTTCAAAACAGGAAAAGCCAAGGTCTTCTACAATGCGCCGCGCAACTTTACGGACAACGCGACTATCATCAACGACCAGACATGATTTCAAGATTTCCTCCATCAATAATTTTTTTATAGTTATTCAGAATAGTATTTTAAAGTGATAGCAGCCTATATGCCAGAGCCAGTCCTGTCCAGATCAGCTATTGGTTGCGCTCAGTAATTTAGGGATATCCAGTACGATTAACAGTCTGTTTTCAAGTCTGTAGATTCCAAGGGAAACCTCACGCCATAAACGGTCGAGTGTGGCTGGATTACTTTCGTAGTCTTCACTTCTCAAGCTTAATACATCACCAACCTTGTCAATGACAAGACTGAAAAGTTCGTTGTGAAACTCCACAACGACACTCATATTCTTTTCTCCTTTTGCACGGGGCTCCAGCCCCAGTTTCTGCCGGACATCCAGTGCCGTGACAATTCTTCCGCGCAGATTGAGGGCTCCGGCAATTTCAGGGGGTGCTAGCGGAATTTTTGTCACTTTCTGGCTGCCAAGAACATCCTGCACCTGTAACACAGGAATGCCAAAAAGCTGGTTGGCAATCGTAATTGTCAGGAAATCTCTGGCATGCTCCGTGGAAGGGGGCGGGGCTTTTTTTGAGGGGGTTGTGCTCATATGGCGTCTCCGTATCTCTCGGCGATTGTTTCCGATATGGTATTTAAAAGCGTATCGCGGTCAAATTTGGCAATATATTTTGTGAAACCTGCTTCCATGCCACGATGGATATCCTGCGGCGTGGCATGGGAGGAGAGCGCAACCATGGGAACGTCCTGCCAGTTTTCACGGGTTTTGACATTCTCGGCGAACTCGAATCCACTCATTTCAGGCATTTCAATGTCACTGATAATGACATCAAAATTATAACCGGCTTCATGCAGTTTTAAAGCTTCCAGTGGGTTTTCTGTTGCGGTTACTTCGTATCCTGCCATCTGGAGCAGGGGGGTTAGCATATTGCGGAAGAAAGGACTGTCCTCGACAAGAAGGACACGCTTTGCCTGTCCATCACCATTGGCTCTGCCATTTGGTGTAAAGGGCTCATCCCCGTGATCCTTAAACCAGTGGGGGTCAACAGAATGGAGAAAATGTCCGACATTGATAACATCGGTCGCCTTGCCTTCAATAATAGCACTTCCCATCAGGGTTTCTTCGATACCTTTAATCTGGATATCAATATGTTGTTCTGTAATATCAATGATTTTATCAACGATTAGCCCCATAGCGTTGTGATGATCAGAAAAAACGAGAACGGGTTTTTTCTCCTGTCCCATAATATCCATAGAGGCATCAAAAGGAATAAGCGGCATCAGTTTGCCGCGATACTGGACAACATATTTTCCATTGGCTTTTTCAATTTCTGTTGTCCTGATTTCTTCCAGACGGGAAACCAGTTCAAGAGGTACAGCTTTAGGCGCATTACTTCCCGCTGAAAACAGCAGAAGCGAAATTTTTTCGGCCACTCTTTTTTGTGTCGAACTCTCTTCGTCTGTTTCTCTTGAATCAGCCAGATTGATTTCTCCGGAGCATTTTGCAATTCCCATCGGATCAAGAATCATGATGACAGTGCCGTCGCCGAGAATAGTATTGCCAGAGAATATTTCGATATTGCGTAAAATATTTGCAACAGGCTTGATAACGATCTCTTCCGTATCAAAGACTTTGTCAACAATCACGCCAAAAGTATAGGCACCGACTTGTGTTACGACAATATATTTATTGGCGTAACGTGCTTCTTCGATTTCACGGCTTTTTCCTTCAGCAGAAGTTTCGATCTCTTGATCTCCCAGAGAAATTTTCAGAAGTTTCTGTAAGGAAACCAATGGCAACAAATGATCCCGAAGACGGAAAACAGGAGTGCCTTTGATTGTTTCGATACGGCTTTCCCCATCCGACGATGTCATCACAAGCTCTTTGACGGTCAATTGGGGAATAGCAAATTTCTCACCGGCAGATTCTACAATCAGCGCCGAAACAATCGCCAGTGTCAGCGGTATTTTGATGCTGACAGAAGTTCCTTTGCCCTCGGTTGATTTCAGCTCTATAGAGCCCCCGATTTTTTCGATATTGGTACGGACAACATCCATACCAACGCCGCGTCCGGAAACGGAGGTGACTTTCTCTGCTGTAGAAAAACCGGCACGGAAAATAAACTGCTGGATCTGCTGCTGGTTAAGACGAGCCAGTTCTTCGGCTGTCGCCAGTCCATTGGCCAGCGCTTTCTGTTTGATGCGCTCCAGTGAAAGACCTTTCCCGTCATCCCTGATTTCGATAATGATGTGGCCACCTTCATGAAAGGAATTCAGATAGATCTTCCCGGTTTCCGGTTTGCCCGCCGCTTTACGTTCTGCCGGTGTTTCAATGCCGTGATCGGCGGAGTTCCGCACCATATGGGTCAGAGGATCCTTGATAAGCTCAAGAACCTGACGGTCAAGCTCGGTATCCTGCCCGCGCATTTCCAGTTCGATTTTTTTACCAAGCTCGATATTGATATCGCGAATAATACGCGGCAATTTCGACCAGGCATTTCCAACAGGCTGCATGCGTGTTTTCATCACGCCTTCCTGTAAGTCCGAAACGACATGATTAAGGCGCTGGAGCGGGGTTGTGAATTCATTTTCTCCTTGCGTACGCAGAATTTGAAGCAGCTGGTTTCGCGTGAGAACCAGCTCACTGACCATGGTCATTAAATTCTCGAGAACATCCACGCTCACACGGAGCGACTGGTTGGCAACAGCCGATTCTTTTGTGGCCTCGTTTTGTGCCTGATTGTCATTCGGCTTTGTTTTTGTTTGCTCAGGGGCTGGCGCCTCGCTTGCCTCCAGCGCAATGTCGTCTTCAGTGTCTTCTGTTCCTGTATTTGTTTCTGTACAGATTTCGGCCATTTCCTGATCGACAATTGTATCCATTTCATCAAGGATTGCCGAAGCTTCTGCTGTATAACCCTGATCGGCGCCTGCATTGGCAAGGATTGCAGCAAGTTTTGCAATAAGTTCGGTATCATCGCCCTCGGGCTCTTTGCCGTTTGTTTCAAGTTCACTGACAATAAATTTGATCCGGTCAAGGGATTCAAAAATAAGTGTGACGTACTCCGGTGTGACCTCAAGGGCGCCATCACGGAAAAGCCCCAGCACATCTTCGGCTTTATGGGCAACAGACTCAAGGCGGGACAGGCCAATAAAACCGCACGTTCCTTTAATGGTATGAATCACACGGAAAATTTGTGAGAGGAGGTTTTTGTCGTTGGGATTTTGTTCAAGGTTAACCATCCCGAGATCAAGCTCTCCAAGATTTTCACTTGTTTCTGTCAAAAACTCGGCCATCAGGTCGTCCATCATATCATCCATAGTTTTTTTCTTTCTTCGTATTGTTCCTGTTACCTGACGATGATTATATCTTTTTTACGATCCGATAAGAAGCCTGCTTCCCTGAATTTTATTTTCAAAGTTCTGGTATATTAAGAATAGTACCCTATAAATTTGAAGGGAAGGTTAAGATGGAAGNGGTCTTTGACAACAATTTTTGAATATCGGAAATCGTAACATTCGGATTTTGNAGTATAAGTCAATTCGATCTCTTTTTCCAGAGATTGAATGACGCCTGCTTTTATTTTCGGGNTTTTTGTCCACCTCAATGTGTCAAAAATCAGAGATTTGATATCAGTCTCTTATGTAGCTCATTGTAAAAACAACTTGCTCCTGAGTCCGTTCTGTAATTTCAATGGTAAAACCGTAATTGGCCGCCAAAACAGAAATTGCATAGGGATGAACAAGGCGCGGGTCAAGGTTCTCGGCAATGATGGTTCTGGCAAGGGCTTCATCAACCTGTTCACGGATGAGCGGTGTTAAACCCGTAGCTGTAATCAGGGTCTGACCGTTATGACCTGCCGTAACGCTTATTTCTCCCCCTTTAAGAAGACATTCCTGTGCCAGCATTAATGTACCCATCAGGATTTTGCAGTAACCGGAAGGGCATTTGTCTCCAAAAGCGGTTGATGCATGAGGATCCCAGTTTTGTGTGATCTTGCCATCTGTGTTGATAAGATCCCCAAAAGTTTTATAGACATCTTCGGGTTTTATATTCGGGTCACGTCCTCCCGCACCGTAAGCCATCCGGAAGGCCTGTAATCTTGCCGCCGCCATTTGGGCGCTATGAGCAATCAGACTGATGGCTTCTGCGCCGCTTTCAATGCCCATTTCTTCCAGAAATTCGACGCCATTATGAACTGCGCCAACGGGACTTATCAAATCATGACAAATCCGCGAGGCCAGTAATTCCAGAACTGTTGTATCCAGTACATTATTTTGCATATCTTCGTATCCGCTTTTTGGATTATTTGGGGAAAGTGATGTCATATCCGGCTTCCTCGACTTCCTTACAAATCATCTGTTTCATTTTTTCAAGACTCTCGAGGCTATTGGCCTCGGCTCTTGTGACCAGTACATTCTGTGTGTTGGAGGCTCGGAGGAGCCACCAGCCTTCCGGTGTTGTCACGCGTATTCCGTCAATATCATTAATATGGAANTCTTTGTTTTCCAATGGTTTCAAATCGTTAATAATATTTTGTACAATATTAAATTTTTCGCTTTCCTCGACCTCGAACCGGACTTCCGCTGTATTATATATTTTCGGTAAATGGGCTGTTAATTTTGAAAAAGCGCTTTCCGTTTCACAAATTTCATTCAAAAGACGAATAGCGCAATACATGCCATCATCAAATCCATACCATTTATCAGCAAAGAATATATGTCCGCTAAGCTCGCCGGCAAGGGGGGCTTTCATTTGTGCCATTTTATCCTTGATAAGGGAATGTCCGGTTTTCCACATAACAGGTTCTCCGCCCAGACGGGCAATCTCGTCAAATAACACCTGACTGCATTTGACATCACCGATAATGACGGCACCGGGGCGTTCTTCTAGTATTTCCCGCGCATAAATCGCCAGTAGCAGGTCGCAGCGCAGGACATTTCCGTTTTCATCGACAACGCCGATCCGGTCGCCATCTCCGTCAAAAGCAATCCCAAGGTCGCAATGTTGTTCTTTGACTGTTTTAATCAGATCAACAAGATTTTCATCAACGGTCGGGTCGGGGTGATGATTGGGGAAGTTGCCGTCAATCTCGTCAAATAAAAGAATATGTTCGCCCTTCATGCGCGCCGTCATCCGGCGGACAACCTCTCCGGAAGCGCCATTGCCACAATCCCATGCGATTTTCAGGGGGCGCGCTTCTTTATAGTCGCGGAGCAGACGGGAGACGTAGTTGTCCATAATGTCAACTTCACGGAGCATTCCTGCTTTGCCCCCGGTTTCAAAATCACCATTTGCGGCAATCACGCCGAGTTCCTGAATAATTTCGCCAAAAACGGGGGTGCTTTGTAATGTCATTTTAAAGCCGTTATAATCTGGCGGATTGTGTGATCCCGTCACCATAATCCCGCCATCAGCCATATGATCCTTGACGGCGAAATAGAGCATGGGCGCGGGGCCCATTCCGACATTCTCGACAATCATTCCGGTTGTCAGAAGGCCTTGTATCAAAGCCTGTGTGAGAGCAGGGGAGCTGTGACGGCCATCATAACCCACACAAACCAGCGAACCCCCTTTGCGCTTTATATAAGTACCGAATGTACAGCCCAGTGCAAAAGCATCATCTGCATTCAAATTCTTTCCGACCTGACCGCGTATGTCGTATTCACGTAGTATTTCAGGGTCGAAATGATGGGCTTGTGGTTGTTCATTACTCATTTTTATTGTACTTTTCATGTTAGTTTCTTTTTTAAAATGCAAGGGTTTTGCAGAGTTCTAGAAAAACCATAATCTTTTTGCAAACGGCCTGTTGCGGGTTTTTGTTCAATTCTTTTTGTAAAGCCATTAAGATTATCTGGATTTGAGAAGTCTTTCTATCATTTCTTTGACATCAGCACCCGTTTGGGGATCCGCCAGACCAAAGGCAACATTGCTTTCTATAAAGCCAAGCTTTGTCCCGCAGTCATAACGTATCCCCTCATAGCGGAATCCATAAAATTCCTGTTTACCGATTAATTTGACCAGAGCGTCCGTTAACTGGATTTCGCCGCCAGCGCCTTTTTCAAAATTGGCCAAATGAGTGAATATTTCAGGCTGAAGAATATAACGTCCCATAATCGCAAGCTGTGACGGTGCTTGAGCAGGGGCGGGTTTTTCAACCAGCCCTTTGATGGATACAGTGTTACCGTTGTCTTTTTCAATATCGACAATGCCATAGCGCGCCGTGTCTTCCTTTGAAACTTCAGTGACGGCAATCAGATTGCCGCCGGTTTTATTGTAGGCTTCCACCATTTGCGCCAGGCAGCTTTTCTGTGCCAGAAACACATCATCCGGCAAAATAACAGCAAAAGGCTCATCCCCGATGATTTCACGGGCGCACCAGATCGCATGGCCAAGCCCCAGAGCTTTTGGCTGGCGCGTGAGATACAGCTTCCCAGCTTCTATGTTACAGGAGCGGGCTTTCTCCAGTTTTTCTGTCTCTCCCCTTGAATCCAGCATTTGCTCCAGCTCGAACTGGCAGTCAAAATGCTCTTCCAGCATTCCCTTGCGGCGGCCTGTGACAAAGATAAATTCTTCAATACCGGCTTCCCGCGCTTCTTCCCAGGCATGCTGGATCAGAGGACGGTCATTAAGCGGCAGCATTTCCTTGGGCATGACTTTTGTCGCAGGCAAAAACCGCGTTCCCAGACCCGCCACCGGAAAGACAGCTTTGCGGATTGGTTTGTAAGCTTTCTGTTGATTCATTCTAAATTCATAATTTGTTGCAACGCAGCCGAATTTTTTGCATAGAACGCATTTTATTTCAAGAGATGATATTGGATTTGTCTTGTTTTGTTGACATAAATATAAAAGAGGTGTTATTTTGCTTTATGTTAAAAAATGAGACGCAAAAAATGGAAAAACCATGGCAATATGAAACATGGCAGGATAAAGCGCTTTCCACGGCGGTAACGGCTGTGGCCGGGGCGGGGTATATTTACTGCCTTTCACAGCTTTTCAATCCCATCGCTCTGGGTCTGGCAGGGACATATACAGCCTATAGCCTGATAAAGGATGTGTCTTTTCCGGATTTATCCAAGAGCTACAGAGAAAAACAAATTAACAGGAAACTTGAAAAGGGGGATTTGACCCCTGTTCATAACTATCGCGGTATGGATGACATGGTTAAGGAGATCAGCCGTGACATGGGATTTTCCTATGTGCCGCCGATCTATTTTCTGAGTGAGAAACAAACGGCGCGTCATAGTGTTCCTCATTACAATTTATTAGATAAATGGGAATATGCCACGCTGTCGCCGGAACGGCAGAAAGAAAGAGATAAAATCATCAAAAAACATTTCCGGAATTTTATGGCAGACAGTGTCAATAATGCTCTTTATACGACAACTGAATCAGTCGATAGCGTAAATGATCAAACGCTTCGTTTTATTCTAGGGCATGAAATCGCGCATTTGAAAAATGATGATTCAATAGAACCGAGTTTTATGGCGGAAGCCGCAGCAAAGAGAATGACAAAAGGTCTCTTTGCCTCTTCAATGCTTTTTGAGCCACTCTTGGTTGGTCTGTATGCCGGACATCATGTCTTTAAACAGGCAAGAAATTTGGATTTCAGGTTAAAATTGACCGAGAAATTGCGCAATTTTGGACCGCAGTCTGATTTTAAGGACACGCTTGCCGTTGGAGCTGTGTTATTTACAATAGCGGGGGCTATCTTCGGTGGCGGTGTAGTGTTACAGTCTCTAATGCCCTATATCTCGGTTACCACAGCGGGTGCTTTGGCAGGGCTTACAGCTCTTCCTTATGTAACAAAAAAACTTTTGAATATGAATTCTCGGCATATAGAGTATAGAGCCGATAGAAACAGTCTGCGCCATGTTCCGGAGTTAAAGGCATCCCATGATTTCTTTACAAGAAACTATGACAAAAATCTTTCTGAAAGGTCGTTGTACGGGCAATTTCGCTATCATGCAGCATGGGCAACACGCACACATCCCGAGCCGCTGGAACGGGTTATTGCTTTGTCAAAAGCATGGCGGGACATTAAAAATCGGGAAGATCATGAGTCTGCTACGCCTGCCACTATCTATAGACCTGTTTCCGCAGAAAAACCGACACGGCGTTATTCCCTATTTCAGTAAAATATCCCGTGCCTGATTAATGCGGGCGGCTAGCCACTGGGTGCCTTCCTGATCTGGATGGTTCTTTTTTATCAGATCTTTATAGGCTTTCTTTATATCTTCTTTTGAAGCATTTTCTTTAAGTCCCAGAACTTCCAGTGCTTCTTCACGGGTCATTGTGCTGGAGGATGGGCTTTCCGGACGAGCCTTTTTCTTTTTTTGCCAGAGGGCAACGCCAAACGGCCAAAGCCCGACAAGGAGCGCCAGCGCCGCCGGAAGGCGACCCGTGAGCGCCAGAAAAAAGAGAGCCGTACTGATAGCCAGAAAGCTTCCGGTCAGTAAAAGTGCCCAAACCTGCTTTACATTGGCACTGAGAAAAAAACGGTAAAGCCCGTATATTCCAAAGAAAATACCGATAGCAAGGAGCAGATAGGGCATTCCTGTTTTCTTCCTTTATGCGGCCTCGGATGGCTTTTCATCCTGATTTTTGAGGGATCGGGGAGTCTGTCTTAATTTTTCAGGATCAAGAGCATTCATCAAATTCCGGACTTCCTGACGTGCCGTGACCTGTGACATGGTTAATGCTTCCGGTTCGTCTTCCAGATCAAGCAGGGTCATACCCTTGAGGAACAACTCCCGGAAAATAACACGCTCGCCAAAGCCGGGCGCAATCCGAAATTCATATCTTCGGGATGCCTCTTCCAGCAAATCACCGACGAGCTGCTTGTTATTGGCATCAATATGCGACAGGCGGTTGCGCATGACGATCCAGTCAATCGTGCCGTCACCGCGTTCCTGCTTGGCGCTGCGGAAGGCGCGAATGGCCCTGGTATAGACGGACTCACTGTCTATGCTCTGGCTTTGCGCGTCAATATGGGCAATGAGATCAAGGTCAAGCAGGCTGTCATTCATCGGAGTAATCAGCGTATCCGCCAGCGCATGGCCGACACGGCTGAGATGGCTGTCTGTGCCGGGGGTATCAATGACAACAAAATCGCAGGTGGGTTTAAGTTCGGCCAGTGCCATCCGCAAAAAATCGCATTCAATTTTGCGCCGTGTCTCAAGATCGGCAGCCTTGCTTCTGTCAATGGCCATATGAAAAGGGCTGGGCATGTCTTTTCTCACACGGGCAATGTAGTCAAAGCGGTTTTTTAGATAACGGGTCAGCGTGCCCTGCCGTGCATCAAGATCAATCGATCCGACCCTGTATCCCTGCCGTAACAGGGCAATAATAACATGCATGGCCGACGTTGACTTGCCCGAACCGCCTTTTTCATTGCCGAAAACGATAATATGCCCCGGATTGTGTTTTTCTGCCATAGTATAACCGTGTCTTTTTGTTTGCATAAGCATATAAATAATTATAGA